>Ga0210410_10000805_pt1 | contig 31572 bp, 28 predicted proteins | sample IncBWC4MmetaG_FD_161058 | JGI IMG/M metagenome (GOLD analysis project Ga0210410, IMG submission 161058) | Forest soil microbial communities from Barre Woods Harvard Forest LTER site, Petersham, Massachusetts, United States - Inc-BW-C-4-M | ecosystem: Environmental > Terrestrial > Soil >...
ACTTTCCTTGCTAATAAATGTTGAGGGCGCCAGTCTCTCCAAGCTGCGTGGCAAATTGAGCAATCTCATTCAAGACCAACTCGACGTAGTCTTGGAGATTCTTGAAAGCGCCACCCCCAGTGGGCGGGCCTCCGGTGGGTGGACCTCCAGTGGGTGGACCTCCAGTGGGTGGACCTCCAGTGGGTGGGCCTCCGGTGGGTGGGCCTCCAGTGGGTGGGCCTCCAGTGGGTGGACCTCCGGTGGGTGGACCTCCAGTGGGTGGGCCTCCGGTGGGTGGGCCTCCAGTGGGTGGGCCTCCGGTGGGTGGGCCTCCGGTCGGCGCGTTTTCGCCGCGGGGGATGAGGATGGTCAGCAAGTCCAGCACGATACGCTCGAAGCTCTCGAAGCCTGCGGAGCCCTCTTTGTCAATAGAACTGCGGACGAGCGCGGAAACAGTATGGTGATCCCCGTACTTCGCCACCACTCGACTAAAGTCACTCAGGAATTCATGATGGGAAGGCGGATGGCCTCTGTGCTCGCTTGCGTATTCGCCAATCCAACTCCGCAATCGCCGATTCGCCATTAGCGAGTACAGTAGCTGATTACTAACTGACGCAATCCCGGACGACAAGCTTGTACCGTACACATACTCCGACATGATCTGCGTCGGATCGGTGACGAACTGTTCGCGCAACAAATAATCACTTGCCATCGCTCTGAATAGCGAATCGAGTCGCCGAGCAGTCGCAGCACGCCTAAAAACCGGCGATTCAGATTCGGACGGGTGGGACATTCGGGGGATAGTTTGTTCACTCATAACAACCTCCCTCGGTTTCGGAGGGAATAATTCTCACATAACCGGCGTTGTTAGAAAGATGGCCAAAGGCGCGCACGTGATTATGTTCTCCGCAATTCATCAAGTCAAGGACATTTTGTACTACAGTTGGTAAACGCGCTTCGCCTCTGGGTCGCAAAAGAGCTAGGATTGAGACGTACGATCACCAGCGTCGGACGCCTTAGAAGAAGTCCATGCTGAGGTACTGGCTCCTCAGGTACCGCAGTCAGAAGGCAGAATTAAACGGCTGGACGTAGAGGGAACATGTTTGGCGCCGAAGTGAATATTCAATTAGTGCCTAAAAATTGCCAGAATTCTCCGACCATTCGGAGGATTGTCTAATTGTTTTCTCGCCGACCAACTTGGCTGTCTCACCGTAGCTTACCCGTCATTACTAAGACTCGTGAAATTCCCTGGCTACCTGCATCGAAATCGCGAGAGAAGCCAGTACCGCAACCACAACAGCCCATCGAGGAAGCTCGCTCGCTATTATTGCAAGGGTTCCTGGCCAAACAGGAACTCTCGGGGTTGATGGACTATGCTCGGTTGAGGGCACGGGATTTCCATGCAAGCCAAGTGGTCGCCAATGCTGAGCCGGCGTATCAACGCCATCGCAGATCGCGCGTTCTGTTGGACGCAGGTACATTCCATGAGATTCTTGAAAAACGGATCAAACTTTGCTTTTATCGAATTCTTCAGGCGCTAAACCATCCATTCTTCCACATCTCACGAGTAGAGTCACAGATTACCGCCAGCAATGATGGCGATTACTTCCGGTTGCATAACGACAACACACACGGGTGTGCCCCATCGAGAGAGATCACTTTCGTCTATTTCTTTCACCGGGAGCCGAAGCCCTTCGAGGGTGGCGAACTTATCCTCTACGACTCTTGCAAAGAGAGTGGTGGTTCTCATGTTCCGGTAAGGATTCGGAGGCGCATTACCCCGAGTCAAAACGCGATCATTTTTTTTCAGAGTTCATGCATCCACGAAATACTCCCAGTACAGTGTCCGACTGGCCTATTCTCCGACAGCCGTTTCACCCTAAACGGTTGGGTTCACCGCTGAGCTCTCAGGATAGGTGCGTCGAAAACCTAAGGCGGAGGTGGAAATGCGTCTACGCCCCTTTCATTCCACGCCTAGGCTGCTTTCTTCAGTCGACTATTGAAGCTGCTTGCGATCGAGGATGTCCATGCTGCGCCGCTCTTCCCAGGGTTTGGAGGTGTTGCCGTGTACCTTGATGAACGCCGGCATCTGTGGCCACGTTCGATGAGCATTGCCACGGCAGCCGAGCAGATTGTTCTGACTGGTTAACCGGAAGTCATCGCGAGCCAGAAGTCGGCTTATGGGAAGTTGAGCTGAGCGATCCAGCCAGAGCCCCTGGTTGGGCACCAGAGGGCCTGGTGAGGACGCGTACTGTCAGGGCGCTTTTTTTCAAGCAGATGACTTGGCCCCCTGGTGCATTTGCATCGACAGTGTAGATGGAATTGTAGCGGCTCCGGCCCTCAAGCTGTAGACGGCTGGTCCGGCACACAGATGACCGAATCGAGCAGCTTGGTGGTTGCCTTTGACTTAGTGTTTGCGGTGCTTTGGTCTTAGCTGCCAGTGGAAATCGAAGAGAGTGATAAGGGATTTAACGAGTATAGAGTCATGTGTTCGGAAAAACGTGGTACCACCAGCCGGTCCGAAGATCGCGTACCGTTCGTCTTCTATCCAACAAAAATAGCCGATGCTTTTGGCCGTCGTCTCTGACACGTTTCTGATATCCACGTTCGCCTCCAAGAGGCGGTGCTTGAACAATGTGTGATAGCGCATAAGGAGCTTATGAAATTCTGTTTTACTCCCTGGTCGCGTTGTTCTATGAAATATGCAAAACGTACTGAGGCATCTGACAAATGCAATGTTCTTACGGTTTCTAGCGTAGGACACGGCGAAAAATGGATTGCTCTTCGAGATCGCGGCGCCCTTTCCACAAATCAAGAGTTGAATTGCCGGGCGATGCTTGCTTCTGCCGACCCTTTCAATCGTCCTGAGTAGCTCATCGTGAAGCTTCGGATCAAGAAAGCTTCCGTGATCGACGCAGTCCACCATCATACGTATTTTTGTTCTGGCGCGGTCAACGAGATCGCGCACGTATGTCAGATGCTGCGGGAACGAGCCAACACGCCGGGTGGACAACACTTGCCCCGAAGAGTGACCGATACTCCAGAGACGATCAAGCGATGCCGTCGGTTGTTTGGATTGTGCTCTCCTTTCTTTTCTAAGCGACGTGTAAACGGAATCGCATTTGTGCTTGGCAGCGGCAGCGTCTGGCCGGTTATCATCATCGACCGCCAAAAGGACTGAGACAAAGTTGGATAGCTCTGGATGAATAAGGGTGTTCAAATCAGAGACCGGCACCAAAGGCCGTGTTTCCATCCGGAAAATGAGGACAGACACATCGTCGCCTAGTTCGAGGTCCCAGGGATAGCAATTTGTGAGAAGCACATATGCCAAAACGCCCACCGCGAACACATCGTGTGTGTCATGTATGGTTGTGGGACTTCTAAGCTTTTTCGGCGGACCGAAACGCAGTGCTCCGATCTGAGTAAATGACTCGACCTTTGCATCTTGGTGGATTTCTCTACAAAAACCGAGATCAACTAGGGACACTTGTTTGAGCGATTTCGACACAACGACATTGGCGTCTTTGACGTCGCGATGAACTATGTTGTGCTCGTGCATATGAGCGAGGGCACCGAGTAAGCGACGGACTATGATCAATACTTGCCGTTCGCCACAGGTTCTCCCCTGTCGACGTTGGTGATATAGCTGTTTACGAAGTGATTCCCCTGGAACAAAGGTCTGCACCAGAAATGGTTGGCCATTGTAAGTTCCGTCGTGTATATATTTTGGAATATCTGGATGATTTAGTTGCTTTAGTGCTGCAATTTCCTGTTTGAATCGCTGCTTTGCCTCAGCTTCCCCCCTTCGGAGCAACTTCAGAGCTGCACGCGCGCCGGTGGTTTGCGTCCTCACACTAAACACAGAATTAAAAGAACCCGCACCAAGAGGACGCTCTATAATGTACCCGTCGATTTCCTGCCCAATCGAAATATCTATGTTCATATCCATGCCCTGTGCCTCGTCAGCATCAACGACTCAAACCACCTAGCTGGATTAGCTGGCGCTGTACCATATCCCTGTTCAAGGGAAAAAACAAGCAATGCGCATTGCTCGTTTTCCGTCATGCCCGTCTTGGCTCTTGCAAATAACATCGTAGTACGATACAGTACATTTGGTTTCTTAACATCCGCAAGAAACAGTGCTTCTGGTAGTCCTCACTGTTAACCACAATCTGAGCATTTTGCTGTCTCTCTAAATAGAGAGTCAGACTATCACCAGCCATTATCCATACACTTTTTCTGTGAGCGAGTCCAATGAATGATGCGGTTACTTTCATTGGACTCGCTCCACAGGGCGAGGCCGCAGATATGCGGATCCCTTACTGTTCAGGAGAAATGGCATGGAATCTCAACGTTGTGAGGCTCAAGGGTGTTTGCAATCCATAACTTCGTCGAGTGTCCGCGTTACCGTTGACTATGACATCTCGATCAAAACTGCAATCAGGAGAGGGAAATACTCTTTTGTCGACGATATTGGGGATGACAATTTCGCGCCAAACCAGAATCGAAGTGGGGTCAGGCGCGTGCTCATCCACTTTATTCATTTTGACCGTGCAGTGATGATCAAGGAGGTCATGAAGGGGCTTCGGTGCCGGAGAGTTCGTCCTGCAGACTTAACCGAACTGCTCGCGATCGGCGAGCAATATCCGCAAATACAGAGGCGTGCGTGGGTCGTGGCACTAGGTTCGTCCTGGCTGCGGATTTCGAGCTCTGTATATGTTCCAATTCTCAGCGGCAACACTACGTCGAGGAGTGTTCTGCTATGGCCTCGGGACCAGGATTGGATTCCCGGCTGTCTGTTTGCCAGCGTGAAGACATGAAAATCAAAAAACTAACGTTCCACTCCCCGAGTCTAGGGGGTGCGACGCGCATCGATTCGTGCGCGTCTTTTTTTTGAGAAATAAAGGCGTTCAGCTACCCTCGTTCCAACTGATGGCTGTATCTGAGCTGGGCAGCCTCTAGGGCAAGTGACAACCGCCACTGTGACCACACCCGTGAGACGCGCTGGTACTGAGTGTTGTATAACAGGGTGGAACGATCCGAAGGGTGGAACGAAGTTATTCTTTCATTTGAAATGCCATTTGTCTCGTGAGTAGCGAATTCGCGGCGTTTGCTATTCGATCAATTAGGATAGCGTTTGCGTCACCGCACATACCGCGCTGCGGTAGAGTCAGCAGAGAAGCCGGTCAATGGTTACCAGCAAAGATGCGCTAGGTCTGATATCGCTCGCCATTGCCGCGGCTGCCTACTCTGCGTATCTGTGGCAGACCGCACGTCAGAAAGATATACAGCCGCATCCGGTGTCCTGGTTTCTCTTCACGCTCGCAACCATTGTGGCGTTCGCGGCGCAATGGGTGAGAAGTGCCGGTCCTGGCAGTTGGGTGACTGCGGTCACGGCATTGGTATGCTTCATGATCGCCGTATTGAGCCTCACAAAGTATCTTCTGGCATCCACACACGACGAACTTGAGGGTGTAAAGCCCGATGAGCGCATTCGTTCCGTGTCTAACATCGTGTCCCTCGGGCTGAGCCTCATTGCGATTTTCGCTTTCCTACATGCGAAGAGCGCAGTGGGAGCGGCTATTTCCGCTACAGCTGCCGATCTGGTGGGATATTACCCGTCGATTAAGAAAGCAAAAAGGAAGCCCTTCAATGACAGCGCGACATCATTTACGCTCAACAGCGCAAAGTTCATTCCCGCGCTGTTTGCAATGGGCTCTTATTCCTTGGCAACAAGCCTATATCCTGCGACACTTGTCGTCATGAATGGGTACGTTGCAGTTTTGCTTATGAAAGGCCGGAAGAAAGAAGCATTCCCACATGAATCATGGTCGCCACGAATTGCGTGGCTGTGTTACAGACGGGAGTGGGGTATCCCATTGCCGGTCCGGTGAGCTGATTTTCTTAAAGCGCGAAAAAACCGGGCGGCGATCGCTCCTACGATGAGAGGTGCCAATCGGATTTGGAAAATTCCAAGTTATTCTTGGAGAGCATCAGTATTCCGATCAGAAACGGATTGCGTCACGAGCCAAAGAGTGATTTGGCTTCCAAGTAGGGCATGCCCCCTTTTCAGATTTCACAGCGAGCAACCTTGCCAAATGACTGTCTAATCATCATCTTTGAAAGCATCCTCAAAGCAGAAGGAGTCGCGGCCCCATGGCATCGGGAATCGATGTCGAGATTCCACATCTAACCCAATGATTTCCGGTGGCTTCTTATTTGGCAACTGGTAGACATCATCGCAAATACAGCATGCAAATTGGACATTTCGCGAACCAAAGTATTTCCTCAGACTTTCCATGACACCGCCGGTCAAAATAGTGTCGTCTACGACGACGATTCTCTTTTTTTCATCTTCAAGCAGCTCACGCGGCACAAGAATGGTGAATGATCCAGTTTTGAGGAGGAGAAAACAATGCTTTCTCTCGCTGGATATCTGAGTTTTGGCGTCCAGGAAAATCGCCGTGTAAACCGGAATGCGCATGAATACTTTAAGTGGTAGTTTCGCCAAGACAAGACCACAAAAGATCGAGCTTGGTCCGGGAAAAGTAAGAACTGCATCAAATGCGAGGTTGTCGTTGGTGAATATCTTGTTCGCAACTGTTTGTGCCCCTTCAATCAGGTCCTCCCACGTATAGCCGTGAGCGAGACTGGTTCCCAAGGACAAGCCTGTCATGATTTGAGCAAGCTGTACGCCGAGCGCAACCGTGATCTTTCTCAGGGTCTGGGGTCGGCGTCTACCGCCAAGTCTCTCGATCCGCTCTATGGTATCCGCCGAGAGACCGGCTGCCTCAGCTAGCTCGGGTATTGATAGTCCTCTTTTTATTCGGAGGGCCTCCACAGCTTTACCATCGACCTGCATAAAGCGCTTATCTTCTCTCAAAGCACACCTCTCCAGTCGAACAATTAAGCGTTGAGTCACTGTTCTGCACCAATTTTGCACCCATCTTGCGCCGATCTTGGCCAAAATCACCTCTGGCTCACTTCCCTTAGTACCAATTTCATTTCACCATGAGTGTAGAAAAAAGCCGTGGTCGCCGCCACGGCTGGGCCCAAAGGAGGTGTATATGCAGATACAACCGCCTGCAGGTGGGGATTCTCCCCTGCCCGCTGAATATAACGATCTTTCGGCCGATCGGTTACTCGATGGCCGAATTGTCTTTCTTCATGCGTCAAATCCGCAATCTAGCGCAATTCAGCTGAACGAGACGCAATGCAGTCGCTGCAGATCTGTGTTTCCTGAAACTGGAGACTATAACTTCCGCGACTCTTTTTATTGCGATGACTGTACCTGGGCACTCGCCGACCGGGGGGAGTTTTACTGTGGCTAAAATTGACTATGGAGTTCGTGCAAAGCTCCAGATTTTGTTATTCGATCCGCGACCGCCTGTCCAATATTCGCAAGCGGCCATCGCTGGTCTTGAATACACTCTCATCTCAGAAGATATCAGACGGACTATCTCAACGTGCCTACGACGCCAACTCGCTGAATGCGAGGTCGTCTTGATCGATGTCACGCGACGAAGCCATGACGTCCTCGGAGATATCGAGCAACTAGGTAATGCGATTAGAATCTGTGGCGGAAACGCTCGTCTGCTTTGCTTTTCGGACATACATCGAAATCCCCGCTTTGCTCTGGAAATACAGAAACGCGGAGCACGCTTTGTGAGTCTCAACGGACCCGGAGCGCTTTTGGAAGCGGTTCAGGTGATGCTCGCTGAAATCAGCGCACTCGAAAGACTTTCGTTCCAGATCATCCACCGGTTCTCGCAAGGGAGCTGCGCGCCAGGCGAAGAAGTTGCTGCAATTTGCTTAGCCCAGAAGCAGGGTCTTTTTCAATTGCGGCTTGGACTGACGCAAAGGTTGCTTTTTGACTTCTTGGCGCAACACCGACAATTATCGCTAGATTCCCTGCAAATAGTTTCTGGATTGATGGGAGATTGGTTTTATCGTGATCACGCTGCCAATAGTGGATATCGTCAAACCAACAAAATTCGTAGACAGACAGTCAAAGTAGTTGTTCAGCGCATACGCGAAGCAATGGAAGATGTCTTCGAGCAAGCTCAGCTGTCCTGCAATGCGTGGGACGTTCTTCGATCCCACCCCGCACCCGGGACCAAGAGAACGCTGTATCGTCTACACGGTGATGTGCGCTGGCAGCATTTGCGATAGCTCGGACGACAGGAACCAATCCGCATTCGGCGTCCCCCTTCGCCCGTCGTTGGGGCGGCAAATCGCATAATCGGGGGATGGTTCTGGCGACTCGGAAAATCAGGTTCGGTCACGCTACTGCGGCAGTGTAGAGGGAATTGAAGCGGTGCACATCGCTTGGACTCTACGTGTTGACTTGGCACATTTTACGCACGCAGATTTCACAATACGTGCCTAAGATCGCAGCAGGCTGGAGTGCCGACAGTAAGCCAGACCGAATCCCAATGCAGTTCGAATGTTCAGATGGTGCGTTGTTTATGAATGAGCGAATGTGAAGTCTGCCCTTTGCTTGGGCTACATGAGCTACGCGTTAGTCCAGACCTTAGTAATCAATCCCATTCCTCATAATAGCCGGGGTTCTTCAGCAAATCGGAGAGCGCACTTGCCAAAGATTGCGAGCGGCCTTCCGTTCGCGAAACAAGATCAGAATACATCTTCCGTGCAAACGAATTGCCCCCGTGTTTGCGCGACAAACGTTTCATGATTTTTCGCAAGAGCCCCAAATCGTCGATAGCCAAAGCGAGATCTCCTGGAGGCCAGTTGCTGTTGCTAAATTTATCTACGAGAGTCTCCCTGAGTTCGCCTCCTTTGTCCCAGTCCCACATCGAAAACATCGGCGCAGCAGTGACGGGCACCTTTTTCATCTCTGTTACCGACCTGTACAAAGGCAGGAATCCTTCGACGACAAGCTTGCTGACTGGTAGCCGAGCATTGTCGAACGCAAATCGGACCGCCTGGCCGCATAGTTCCGCTTCAAGCATCGGGTCCCCTACTAGAAAGCGGGCTCTTCGAACAACATTTACCCATGTATCCGCGATCAACGGCGAAAAGAATTGGGCCGTCGGCACCAACAACGAATCGATAGTGCCAACCACGACATCCCGCTCGAACACTGCATTTGGAAATTTGTAGATCACTTGCCATGCGCGAGAACAAGAATCGAAACCAGAAATACCCGCCCTGATAGCTCCGGCCAGTCGCCAACTTTTGCCTCTGCCCAGCCAATCGACAAAAAGCCGTTGCCCTAATAGTTCATCTACTATCGCCTCACTTGTCGCAGAACGAACATAATCGCGAATAGCGCTTCGAATCGCAGTATCAATTAACCTTTCATAACCTGGCCTAGACCCGAAGATCTTGTTGAATAGAGGGCTCGAGTTTGTAGGGATCGACCCAACTGTCTCCGCTACAATTCGTAATGCCCTATCAGCGATTGCGCCGCCGTCCGGTTCTAACAGTAAATCCAGTACTTCAGCGTCGCGCGACGCCCAGCCGCCTACATCATTGACGAATCGTGAGTTGTGCGCGGCGTTTCGGACAATCCAGTATGAGAGGACCCGCTGACTAAACTGACGATCGAACCTGGCGCTCGTGACTTTGTTGGAATATTCGGAGACATTTATAGAGTAGGAAGCGGAGAGTATCTCAGCCAGAGCATCATCCCGGCGACTTGAGTCCTCAATCCATCGGGCGGTCACGTTGGGAAAAGGCCGTGCAATCAAGTCGATCACAACCTCTCGGGTTTCTCGGCTCTGATGCCGCAAGGTGTTTTTCTCGAAGATAGCTTCGAGGACAGGGGCCACATCTTCGGTCCGCAAATCCGTAAGCAGCTTTCTAAAAAGAGTGCTATCTTCGTCAAGTTGCAACTGCTCGATGAACGGGATACGGAAGTCGTAAAGGCGGTCCCTGTAAGAATCTTCATTTAGCCATTCCAATACTTGATCCAGCAGGACCTTTGCTCCGGGTCCTTCGATAGCTTTAGCGAAAACTCTTGGGTATTCCGCCAACAGGTCTTTGCCAATATCTGCATGCCCCGCAACGGCAACCGCCAGCGCTGGAGTCTCGGGCAAAGCTGTCGCAAGGCTGGACATTAGGCCACTCCGCAATAAGTGGTTCTTATCTAGTGTCGGCCAAACTTTCTCGACGTCGGCAAGGGCTGCATCTGGAAACTCTCTAATGACTGTTAGAACAGCATCCTGGAGAGCAGGCCAGATTTCATTGTTTTGACTGTGCGCCCGAATACGTGGGATTCGACGGATGAGCATCGAAAAAAGCTCTAGACGCTCAACCGATGTCAGACCATCAAAACCCGACAACGCCCGATTCAAGGCGATGTTTTGTAGTCTAGACGTCTCCTTAGATGGTCTGATGCTGTCCAGCAAATCGAACGCACCAACGGCAGCCGCGGGCTTATCCTCGCTGCGACTCCACAAGTCCTGGAACAGGAATAGCTTTCGAATCGATGTTGGATCGTCATCGAGCGCGGCACCGAACAGAGTGATTTCTGGGTTCGCGGGCAAATGACCAAAGAGTTGCACCGCAAATTCGCGGTGCCATGGCTCTCTAAACACTTCGGGTGATCCGACGAAATGGTCGGGGCTCAATCGTGAAAATCGAGAACTTGCGATCCGAGGAGCAAACATGACATCGAACATTCTCTTGTCTAGCGTGCGTGGCTGAAGGCACAGAGTACAACCCGCAAATGAAAGTCGAAGTGCGGGCCATAATCCAGCGATGATCCCCCACAGCCTGTCGCTTGCAGTTGGGGCATCGAACCAAACAATGGGGCGGATTCCCTCGCCAAAATAGCGCGCCACGAAGTCTTCGTCTTCTTGTGAAATCAGCGGCTTATTCCTTAACGAGTAAGCGTTCGGAATGTACTTAAGTGGCGAAATCGGGTCATCAGGCACCGTTGTCGAATCGGCGAACAACGAGGAGATTTCGACTGGGCTGGGCAATATTGCCCAGTCATCCATTCCCACAAGCAGTGTGTGGGTCAGTACGCAACCCGGACGAGGTGCGCTTGGATCAGGCCTAGTCAGTGCTACCGCGTAAGACTGTGCACTCGGGAGAGGGTACATTGTTACATAAGACTCGAATGCAAACCCGGACACGAGTGTTCCGGACAAATCACTCAACCGTGTCACGAGATCAGAGTCTGGGCGGCTCAGCTTAACGGAAGCGGCCAGTTGTTCGTGCCCCCGCCTGTACCCATGGAACAACTGGTGTATTTCCAAGGGCCCGCTCACGTTACCGACTCCCACCCAAGGGCCCACGCAATTGGGATGGTAAAGTCGCCTGATTCCAAGTTTGCTTGTGAGTAACGGACGTAGCCTTTCGTTCTGGGATCAACCGTAGCCAGTTCACCAGCGAATTCTGGATCGTTGGCCGGGTCCCCTGCAAAAATGCTCGATCCAAAGAAAGAAAACTCGAACACATCGTCGTTGGTGCAGCAGAATTGACCCAGCAAAGGCATGTTTTCTCGAATCCAAGCCGAGGGGCCTCCATGAAAATCGGCTGGGACGCAATCCCAAGCGGTGACGACTATCCCTACCTTCGGACGATCAAGTTTCGGATATTTGTCATGTAACGCACGACGCAGGAATTGGAGCCAATCCACGAGGATGACCTGCGTTGGGGTCTCCACGGCGACTGGCACAGGTTGTACGGCCCCACCATCCGGAGCAGGAGCGGACATATTGGCTTGTGGCGTACCGCCATACAAATGATGACAACTGATCCAGTCCAGCGGAGCAACCGTTTGTGGCGAGTTAACTCGTACAAAGAACAAGTACGCCGCATTTTCCGTAATCAGCGATTCCCAATTATCGGACCATTTGCGAGCATGATAGATGCGATCAATCTGCTCGCCGTCAATGTCGGGCACAGCAAGGAGCCCCTTCCTACTTGGATCAGATCGGAGGCGTATCGGAATATTAGAGATCACTTGTACCTCTTGCGAGGTGTGCCCGGCGAAAGTGCCACGAAGTTGGGATTCCGATCCGCTTCGCAAGTACTCAGCGTCCGACGGTAACCCGTCCTTTTCGATCAGCCCGTGGCCAGAATTGATGCGGGTCCACACCCTGAACAAGAAATTCGATTTTCCCGTTTCAGGGCCGCCAACGAGCAGGACAGTAGGATTGCTCACAGTCCTCTCCTCAACTCAGAAACTTGAACATCCTAAATGGTCGCTGCGAATCGTCCGCTGGACTTGGTGCTAGCTTTCGCCAGTCAACGTATGATTCATCAGAATGTTGAACAATATGCTCAATGGCGCTCATGACTCCTTGGCCGTTCGCCACGACCTCTGGCTTGCGGGAGAACGATGCGCACAGTATGACCGTTGGACTGAACCCTAACCCGATTGCCGAATGCTCGATCTCGTCCAAGATTTCTGGTCTCTTCATCTCGATCTCGTCGGCCTTTGAAACCAGAATTACCAGCGGAATGTCCGTCGGAATACCCAGTGTTTCTTTGAAGCGTTGGAAAAGATGTTGCGCTCCAATGACCTGAACGAAGCGTTCTTTTCCAGTGAGTTCCTTGCCATCAAAAACTACGATTATTCCATCCGCCCTCTTTAGGAATTCCCATCTTTCAGCAGTGTCCGCTCGATTCATGAGCGAGGTTGTCCATTCGCCCGGCAAATCAGACAAAAGGAGATCGATCGGCTCGCCATGACGCAGCAATCCGAGGTGAACAAATCCGGGACGACGATCATCGGCGAGGATGGTGTGATCCGCGAGTTTTTCAGGTAGCGGACCTCCAGGCCATTCGCGCAGTCTGTGAGCTCTGTCCTCGAAACCCTGCAGGGTCAAACTTCTCCTAAACAGGTAGCTTTCCGCTAGTAGCTGTCTCGAAGCCATCAGGTACAAGGAAAGCAAGAAGCAAGTCTTTCCAGCATTGTAAGGTCCGACTAGGCCAACAACGTGAGCATACGAGCCCGAAGAAATCTCAAGCGCATCGACCGTCCCCAATTCAGACCCAGAATGAAACGTCCGTTCGGTAGAGTAGGCCCTAGTGTCCTGGCTTCGTTTTTCAGTTGAAAAAAGAGGCACCGAATAGAACTCGCACTCTTGTGGGGACGCTTTTCCAAGAAGGCACGTTCCGGTGGCGGACACCGTGCAATCCGGCTTCGAGCAGACAGGTCTTTGAGCAGTGCTAGCCAATAGTCTCACCCGCTATCGACACGGCGAGTTTTTCACTCAGCAACTGACGAGCAATTGCGGAAGCCGTCAGCTTGGCCTCTCCTCGCAGGCGTGTCATCTTCTTGCATTCGGTCCAATTAGGCTGTAACTGCGCTTCACGCATCCTGTTGGCAATCCACGTTATGGGAAAAACGACCGGGAATTTTAACGCAAGCTGTTCGTCCAACGAGTCTGCGCCCGATATCGCTTCCCATTCATCGGCAGACCAGTGTACGAACTGATCCTTCAGCGCGATGGCGTCACAATCTTCGAGTTTTCGTTTCGATTCTACGATTGAAGTAAGAATCTCAAAACAATTGAGCGGTGCTGGGGCTAGCACGCATCGACCAACGTCCAAAGCTGCATGAACGGCAGCGACGCTCACTGGAAGAGCGGAGAACGGTTTACCTTTTTTCGTCGAGAAACCGGTTGCCATGAACCAAAACAGCGAGATTTCTTCGCGATCCATAGCCGCGTTTTGTTCTAGTTCTGTTATTTGAGTTTGCAGTTGCTGGATGGCTTTTTGGGCAGAAGGCAGATCAGGGACAGTTAGTTTCAACGGGCTCAGGATACTCCGCTTCCGTCGAGTCTCAGCGGTCTTTTCGATTAGCTCTATTGCCAAATGCGACAACTCTTCCAGCATTGCCCGGAGATATCGCTCCTTTGGCAATGGACGACTGGTCATCGCCGACACAAGTCCCGAAGCAGCAAGGACGGCTAGGCCTTCGGGTTCCGATTTGAAGAGTAGTTCTCCAAGTGTGATAGCGGCGATGGATCGAACTTCCAACTGATTTTCCGAAAGGTTTTCCGAAACTGCAGGGTCCTTCAGCTTGAGTTTTCGCAAAAGCCACTCAAAAGTAGCCGCTTCGCTCCCAGAGCCATCAAATTCACATGCGACACCTTGGGCAAGCGCGAGCGCCACGTGCTTATCCTGTGCGGAAATCTCCCCGATGAGTTCTTCTGCGGCCTTGGTTCTGGCTTCGACGGCCTGCGAACTCGGGGTAGGCGAGACGGTTCTGTACCACTCAAATGTCTTGGAGATCATTTGGCCCTCACGTCTTGAACGGATTCGGCTTTATCTTTTCCTTTGGAACAAAAGACATGATGTCATCCCAAACAGACTCAAGCTTTCCCGCATCCTTGGCGCGTAACAAAGCGTCCAGTTCGACCGTTTGAGGCAGCCGATTCTCTGCAGACGTTGGCAGAACACCCGCTTTGACCAATACAACGATTCGCTGGTCCCACCTAAGGTAATGCCAAAAGAAGTGCTTTAATCTTCCAAAATCTGCGGTTTCATCTCGTTGCATGGCCGCACCTTGGCTCACGACATTATCTGCCCTAGGTGGAGGTGCGGTCACCGCAGGCGGCGCTGCCAGGTGGCAGTCGATTGTGACGGCTTTTGAATCTGGTCCGCCGGTCATAACGACGTCAGCACCAAAGCTCGGTTTCTGGATCTTCCAAATTCTCGGCCACACTGTGACCGAGAGAAGTCCGGAATCCAGAACATCCAACTCTAGCAGGTTGTACGCAAATTCGTAGGGCGCCTTCGGTTTCGTGTCGGTCGTGGCGCCTGCCGATATCTCAAGCCGTTCTTCACCGCTTAACGCGGTCATCTTGTTCAGGTCTGGAACGTGTTCGTGCCCAGTGAGCAGTACACGGGATCGATTCGTTATGTGATTCTTCGCGTCGTCCCTGTCTAAGAACCAGTGCATGGGATGATGCACCATGACAAGGGTAACAATGCCACGATCCTCAGCAAAAATGTACTGCTTGTCCCCCAATATCATCGTGCCTGGGCGGTCCTCCAGATCACATACTTGGACACTGCACATGCCAACGATGCGAAGCTTGTAGCCCGGCCTAATGTCGCGGTACCTCTCCCACCGTGGAACATCGCTTTTCTCGAACTCGGAATTGTAGCCACGCGCGAAATCGACGTATGTACTGAGCTTCGGGAAAATTGAGTTCACTTCATCGCGTTCCACCGTATAGTCGTGCAGCAGATGTTTTACGGTTTCTGCGCTGCTGTTTCTCAGCTGCACGTGCACCTGCTTCGCTGACAAGCTAATCAGATCGACATCCACATCGTGGTTACCGGGGATTGTGAGGATCGCGTTCTCATCGCACCGGCCGACCGTGATTAGCTTTTCAATCCATTCAACTGCGCGGTCATATTCCTGCTTTTTCCCTGAGAACGCGATGTCACCTCCAATAAGGATTAGATCAAGGGCTTTTGACGCCCCGAGCAGCGTTGTGAGGTCGGCGATCAGCTGTCTGCGAACGTCATCTAAGTGAGCGCCTTCGCCTTTTTTTTCTTGTCCAAAATGGATGTCTGAAAGCTGTAAGATTCGTAGCATAAGGAACCTGCAAGTATAACAACCGGCGCAGCGATTGACTTCACCGGATTCCTATTGTCCGGAATTTGGAATTCTACGTACTGTCTGTCCGTGGAAACGCACACATCTAGCACACTCGTTTCGCTGTACACTACGGATTTTCGCCTTAACCTTGGAGAGAGGACTGATGGGCCGCAAGTCAGAATGGCGGTCTGCTGATGCTGACCACTCTCACCTATCTAGCACACAAGTTGCACACCTGCATCATTCTGAATCCACATTTCAGGATTGGAGCGAAGGCATTCCAACTTCTGGTTTGCCGACCCGGAGGGTAGCATACTATCGGTCGCCTCGAAATTGAGCCTAACGGCGGCCTTCGAGCAGGAACAGATGGAAATCTGTGGCCGAAGGTTGAGCACTAAGCTGCCGCATCATCAGCGCAACTTGGCCCCGATGATAGGTGGAATGGTTTGCCAGATGTTGCATCAGGTTTCCCGAGCTGATTTGTGTGGTGCGAATCGGAAGCATTTTCTCCAAGGATTCGTTGGTGAGGCCGTTTACGAATTCGATTTGTTCTTTTTCGACTTCCGCCCACTTTGACTTCACCTCGGTGATGTTAGGAAATCCATCCGGATGGAACAGGACGTCGTGTCGATCCCACAAGTCTTTCAGAAACGCCGGTCCGGGAGCCACCTCTTTCCAGTAGGTAAGCCAACCCCACTCGCCGCCGATGATGTGCACGAGCGTGTCCCGTATCGAGCGGAAGCTGCCGCCTAGATCCCGCGTGAACTGCTCAGCCGTGAGCGCCGACGCCGTATGCAAGACTCTGTTGATCGCCCAACGGTCGTATTCGAAAAAGCAGCTGAATGTCGTCTTTGATCATAGTTGCGGGTTGCTGATCCTCTGGTCGGGGAAATTCTATCGTCTACCGACGATTAGGGAAGCCGGAATGCGGGCATCCCTCGCTACCTTCGTCTATTTCCTGCGTGACGGGCAATCCAGAAATAATCCGAAAACGACTGATGGGCCGTCAGTCGTGAAGAACGAATCGCGGACATAGGAACTGGACCCTGCACTGATGTTCTGGTTGGAAGACTAAGGCGAGTTCTTGGAGGAATATGGGATTGTAATTCTCGATGGAAATCCAGCGGGAAATCCAGAAAAACACGACCGTCTACAAAATCGACACCATCGATGTAGACGGAAAACCAGAAGTGCAGTTTAAGTGCTTGAAAATAATGGTCGGGGAGAGAGGATTTGAACCTCCGACCCCCTGGTCCCGAACCAGGTGCTCTACCAGGCTGAGCCACTCCCCGACGGTGCAGAAAGTGCGCGGCGAAGCTGTCGCGCTGTAGCGAGAACCGCTGTCTGCTAATGCATTATAACATCCGACCGGGGCCCGTGGAGCGATGCTGGTAGTGGGTGGTGGCTCGATTTCTCCGCGAACTCTGCGGCCTCCCTTCGCAAACTCTGCCGTAAAGTCGTTGATGCACCGCATGAGCGCAAGCCGCAACCGCAGAGAGCGCAGAGAACCCCTCGCTGAGTTCGCGGAGAATTTCAAACGGAGCCACTCCTGGCAGTTTCGGAACTGTGCAGAATCTGAAGATATAATCGTCACATCGCCGAAAAGAATTGAGTCGAGTGAGATGACAAGCGCATTCAGTCCCGACGTGCGAAGCGCGCTCAACGAGCGCATACGCTTTTACCGCGAGTTGGGAATTTATGATTTCTATCGCCGGGGGACGGAAGTCTCCGAAGCATCAGCGACGGATGCCACCCCAGAAAATGCCTACCCGGCTTTGTCTCCTTTACTCCAGCCAGAATTGCGAGAGGAAATGTCCGCCAGAAAATCCGCCGCACCTACTGTTTTGACACCGACTGCTTCGACTCTTGAAGTTCTGACTTCGCTGCCGGAACGCGGCGCCGCCGATACCGCCACCGCGTTGAGAATCATCCGTGAAGATTTAGGAGATTGCACGCGTTGCAAGCTGCATCAGCAGGGACGCAAGCAAATTGTATTTGGCGTGGGCAATCCGCAGGCCGATTTAATGTTTGTAGGCGAAGGCCCTGGCGCTGACGAAGATGCAAAGGGTGAGCCGTTCGTGGGCCGTGCCGGGCAGTTGCTGAACAACATGATCAAAGCGATGGGAATTCGGCGCGAAGATGTCTATATTGCGAATGTTGTAAAGTGCCGTCCCCCGGGAAACCGTACTCCAGAACGCGACGAGTGCGAAACCTGTTCGCCATTTTTGATGCGTCAGATTGCGGCCATCAAGCCCAAGGTTATTGTCGCGCTGGGTGCGGTGTCGGCGAAGAATCTGCTCGCAATCAACGCGCCGATGTCCGAGTTGCGCGGACGCTTCTACGACTTCATGCCCAGGGGCGGCGATCCATCATGGGGTGGAACAAAGCTGGCGGTGACTTATCATCCGGCGTTTTTGCTGCGTGATCCGCGGCAGAAGGGTGAGGCGTGGAAGGACTTGCAGATGGTGATGAAATTTCTCGGATTGAATCCGCCGGCGAAGAGTCCCGAGTAGATGGATTGTTGTTGCGGTAGATGGTAGTGAGCCCAATCGACAAACCGGCGCCGGGAGGCGCGGCTAATCAGGCTGAAATTTGCGCTATGCCTGAAGGTATACGCTGATACGAATCGATCTTGCTCAATTGCTATCAAGGAAGGCCGAAGGCATATATGGCGCTGCCCGCGGCGATTGCTACGTACTCTTTGCCGTCGACGGCGAAGGCCATGGGCGCGGCGTAGACGGCGCCACCCATTTGAAAATGCCAAAGGGGCTTACCCGATGTGGCATCGAGTGCGATGAAGTTTCCTTCCGCGTCACCGGTACAAACTAACCCACCCGCTGTAGATAACACTCCCGACCACGTGGGTGAGGTGTGTTCGAACTGCCACTTGATTTGACCCGTCGCTGGATCGATCGCCTTCAAGAATCCGCGATAGGGTTCGGCCTCGTCGGAGGGAAAGTAGGCACTGCCATAGTAGGCGTGGCCCGCTTCGTAGGGCTGTGGAGCGGTGCTGAAGGTGTCGCACTGATCGCGCGCGGTCACGTAGAACAGGCTGGTTTTCGCGCTGTAAGTGGGCGCCATAAAGTTTGTGGTGCCCAGCGCGCCCGGACAAACGGTGTGGCCCTCCAGAGTTGGCGAAGCTTCTTTTTTGGCTATGGGACGGCCTTCAGAATCTCTTGTGTCGGTCCATGTGGTCTTGCCGTAGGCGTTCGCGGAGATCAGTTTTCCTGTGGTGCGATCAAGCACGTAAAAGAATCCATTGCGATTGGCTTGCGCGATCAGATGCTTTCCGCCGGCGTCGATCATCACGGGAACCTGCGTAGCGTCCCAGTCGTGCTCGTCGTGTTTCGTAAATTGAAAATACCAGTCGAGCTTGCCGGTGTCGGCGTTTAGTGCAAGCAGGGAGTTGCTGTAGAGATTGTCTCCGGCGCGGCCTTCGCCACGATTCGAAGGCGCGGGATTACCGGTGGGCCAGAAAATCTGGTTCGTCGCTGCGTCGTAGGTTCCGGTATTCCATGCGGGAGCACCGCCAACTTTCCAGGAATCACCTTCCCATGTTTCGTGTCCAGGTTCACCTGGACCCGGCACGGTGTAAAAGCGCCACTTGCGAGCGCCGGTCGAGGAGTCATACGCGTCGATGAATCCGCGCACGCCGTATTCGCCACCGGAGACTCCGATGATGACGAGATCTTTTACGATGAGCGGCGCAACGGTGAAGCTGTGGCCAGTTTTGTAGTCGGCGGCGGCGACATCCCAGACGACATTGCCCGTTTTGGCATCGAGAGCGACGATATGCGCATCCATCGTCCCGAGAAAAACTTTGTCGCCGAGAATGGCCATGCCGCGATTGACTCGACCGCAGCAGGGACGAACGTCTCCGGGAAGCTGGCGTTGATAGAGCCAAATGGGTCGCCCGGTGCGGGCGTCGAGGGCGAAGGCCCGGTCGTCTTGTGCGGTGGCGTAAAGGATTCCGTCGACGACGAGTGGAGTGGTCTCAAGTTTGCCGGTCGCGCCGGTTTGGTAAACCCACTTCGCGGTTATCTTCTGTGCATTTGAAACATTGATTTGATCGAGGGCGCTGAAGCGATGTCCGGCATAGTCACCGGAGTAGGTCATCCAGTTCTGGGGCTCTTTGGAGGGATTCAGCAGGCGGTCGAAGGTGACCTGGGCGTGAGCGAACGCGGAGCCCGCGATCGCGCAAAAAAGTACGAAGATGGGACGAACAGCTGAGAGCGCCATGACTTTCATTTCGCCCCCACGCTGGACAGGAAGGCGAGAATGTCTTCGAGATCCTTGTCGCTCAAGACGTCCGTCTTGTATTTCGGCATGAGGGAGTCACGGCTCTTGGAGAACGACCGCAGCTTATCTTTATCCAGCAGATGAATCTGCTCATTGCTGTCGATCATCTGCACGCTGAAGTTGTCTTCGTTTAGGGCCACGCCTTTTATTTCTTTTCCGTCGGCAGTGACCACGGTGATGGTCTCATATTCCTGCGCAAATTCTTTGGTGGATTCCGTCAGGCCCCACGCCAGCCTGCGGCTCGGATTGCGCACCGAGTCGATCAATGCCTCGCGAGTTCGCGAACCACCGACAGAACTCAGGTCTGGACCCACACGTCCGCCTTTGCCTTCGACCATGTGGCAGAGGGAGCAGTTGGCATCGCCGTAAAAGAGATCTTTGCCGTGCGCCACATTCCCCCGCGACTGAGCCGGCGCTTTCACTTCCTGGCTGCGAATGTAGGCGATGATCTGCCAGATCTCTTCGTCGGTCATACCGATACCCTGGCCGTTGGTTCCGTTCGCAGGCATAACAGTGCCGGGAATACCGTTGCTGATGACCTGAAACATGTCGGCATCGGAGTGGGTGTGCTTTTTCTGCGCGCGCGTCAGGTCCGGTCCGCGGCCTCCGCCTCGCGCGCCCAGTCCGTGGCAAAGCGCACAGTTAATGCGGAATTCGTACTCGCCAGCCTTCGCGGCCTTCGGGTCGTTGGCGAGAGGATTGCGGTCGTCGCCGCACGCTGCGGACGAAAGCGCCATCATCACAATAGACACGGTCCATAGCAAAACCACCGGTCGACACCGCCGCACCTTTGTGCGTTGGTACATGAGACACCTTCCCAGAATTTCGAGCATTCTACGTCATTCAAGTCAGGATCGAGCTTTGGAAATCTCGGACGCTTCCCCGCCGTACATGTCCGGCGGGCATCTGCCCCCGACACCATTGGCTCTCTACACTGAAGTCCGGCCTTTGAGCGGGTGGTCATCTTAGGCGTCGATATTTCTTGCTTTATGTCGCTAAGTGACTGAAGCGTCAGCCTTTCCAGCGAAAGGCGGTGGGCTGGGGCAGACCGATGTGGGCCAGGACGCGATGAGCGAACTCGCGGGCCATGTCATCTAAAGTGGCAGGACGATAGTAGTAGGCCGGGATGAGCGGAAAGATAGTCGCTCCGGCGTCGGCGGCACGGTAGAGGTTGCGAAGGTGGATTTTGTTGAGCGGCGTTTCGCGTACGCACAAGACCAGCGGACGCTTCTCTTTCAGCGAGACGTCGGCGGCGCGCTCAATGAGTTGCGACGCGATCCCGTTGGCGATCCGGGCCAGAGTGCCGACGCTACAGGGGAGAATGATCATGGCGTCGGCGGGATAAGAACCGCTAGCAACGTTGGCCCCGATATCGGCGTTGGACTGAACTTGAATTTTGCGGGCGGTGCGACCGCCGGGGAAGCCAAGGATCTGGCCGATGAGGTTCGAGCGGCCTTTCAGTCCAAGTTCTTCCGCCATGACGCGCAAGGCGCTGTCGGAGGCGATGAAGTTGATAGCCTGCACACGGGGGTCACGTCCGGCAGCGAGGAGAAAGTGCTTAAGAAAAATAGAGCCGCTGGCGCCGGTGGTCGCGATGGTCAGATTTTGCGGCGGCTGATTGGGCAAAGAAAAAAACTCCCGCGAAAGGTAATGAGCGTAGCGCCGGGCTCAAGCATAGGGACGACGGCTCGCCGAAGTCAAGACGGACGAAGTCAAGACGAAGGAGCTACACGCTACGAGCTTAAGAGCTGATTTCCATGTCCTCGGCCGCAAATCTTCGATCCCGACGCAGCGCCGGACAACTCCGGGCGCTGGCGGGAGTGGAACGCGAAATCCGCGCCCAGGATTCCCACGGGCGGCGGAAATATCTTCGCGAGTTCCATGAAGCGTTTCGCAGCTACGATTCCGTCGTGGATGCGCAGCAGATTCTGAGCGCCGTGGATTCAGCCGACGTTGTGCTGATCGGCGACTATCACGCGCTGCCGGCGGCACAACGTTATGCTGCAACGCTACTCGAACAGCGTGCGCTCAGCGGCGGCCGTCCGGTGGTACTCGCTGTAGAAACCATTTTCGCCCGCGATCAGCACATTCTCGACGAATGGTGGCGGCGGGAAATCCACGAGAGTGAATTGAGAGAGCGCGTCCGGTTCGACCTCGACTGGGGTTACGACTGGTCGCCGTTTCGTGAATTGCTGGTCGCTGCACGCGATCATGCCGACGGAGTCTACGGACTCGACTGCATGCCGCGCGACGATCTGCGAAAGATCGGAACCCGCGACCGCCACGCCGTGGAAAAGATTGCTGAGGTTCGCGAACGCCATCCGAATGCGGTTGTCTTCGTTCTGTTTGGCGAGTCCCACCTTGCGCCGGCACACCTCCCGAAGCTGTTGCGGCGGGAAATGCCCGAAGCGAGACTGCTCACAATCTTGCAGAATGTCGACGCTCTTTATTGGCGCGCCGCAGGGGAATCCGCTGAAAAAGTAGAGGCGGTTCGCGTAAGCCGCGAAGTTATGTGCGTGTTCAATGCCACGCCGCTCGAAAAGTATGAGAGCTACCGGCTGTTTCTCGATCAGTGGAGTCGCTGCGAAGACAGCCCTGATTTTGCGCCGACCATCTATAACCTGATCGACAGCCTGGCCGACTTTCTGGAAATCAATCGATACTCGCCCCACAACGGAACGCAGCCGAAGTTTCTTGTCGACCTGCTGCCAGAGATTCATCAGTATGAGTCCGATACGTCTCTGCGCAATTTCCTTTCGCGCAAGGGGATTGACCAGGATGATCTGGAAGCATCGATGTCGAGCGCGCAGGAACGCGGCAGCATTTATGTACCGATTGCGAATGCGCTATACGTTCGCGAATTCCAGATGATGCACGCCTCCGAGGATGCGACGCGATTTCTGCACCACGCGTGTATGGGGCTACCCAGGCGTGGGAAATTTCTGGGGCCTGGAGACGCAGCGCCCTCCGAGATTTTAGATCGCCTTTACGCCGCCGTGCTGGAGGATGCGATCGCTTTCTTCGGATCTCGCGTGCTCGATCCCTCGCGACCCGAGCCGCAGGCAGTTACAAAAGCACCGTTATCGCGGGTCGCACTCGAAAGCGCGGTAAAGACTGCTGTTCGCGCAGGAGGATCCAAGTCTCATACCGTCACCAAGGAATGGGGCTACCGAATCGGAAGCGAAATCTACCGCGCCTATCTGGCGGGTAAGGTTTCGCACCCCGAGCTTCGGCGGCTTTTCCTTCTGCATTTGTATGAGCCTGGGATTGCACGCAAAGCCTGCGCGGCAGTAATCGGCCGTTTGCGCAAACTTCTTGGCGACGGACCCATCCAATAATCTCTCCGATTCAGATGGTAGTCTAAAGACCGCGGGCGCCTGTGCGATCTGACGATCCGAGTGTCCGATCCAACGGTCCTGATTCAACGGTCTAATGAACGCCGACTCCATCCGAAAATTGTTCGAGCAGGTCCGCCGTGGCACGATTACGCCTGACGAGGCTGTGCAACGCCTGCGCCATCTTCCCTTTGAAGATCTCGGATTCGCCAAGGTCGATCATCATCGTGCGCTGCGAGCGGGAATGCCCGAGGTTATTTTCGGAGAGCGCAAGACGCCTGCTCAAGTGGCCGAAATCTTCGCGCGACTGGCCGAGCACAACGGCAATATTCTCGCGACGCGCGCCGACAAGAAACAGTTCACCGCAGTCAAAAAGAAAGTTCGCGGCGTGGAATACCGCGAACTGGCGCGCGCCATCGTGTTGAAGCGCGACCAGAAAGAATATGGCAAGGGCAAGATCGCAATCGTCTCGGCCGGAACCAGCGACATCCCCGTTGCCGAAGAGGCTCTCGTCACTGCTGAACTGATGGGGAACCAGGTCGAACATTTTTATGATGTCGGGGTCGCCGGCATTCATCGGTTGCTGGCGAATCGCGAGGCGTTGACTAGGGCGCGCGTCGTAGTCGTTTGCGCGGGGATGGAAGGCGCGCTGCCCAGTGTGGTCGGAGGGTTGGTCGGCGTGCCAGTGATCGCTGTGCCCACCAGCGTGGGTTACGGAGCGTCATTCAAGGGGTTAACCGCGATGCTCGGAATGTTGAATTCGTGCGCGTCAAACGTTAGCGTGGTAAATATCGATAACGGCTTCGGGGCAGGCTATGTGGCCTCGTTGATTAACCGGCTTCCCTGAGCCGCGGAACAAAGGAGGGCTATGTCCATTTCACTGTCACCATCAGCTAAGAGCTTGATTGATCGTCCCAACTTCGCTCACCTGGCTACTCTTATGCCTGACGGAGCGCCACATTCCACGCCGGTTTGGGTCGCGCGGGAAGGCGAGCATATTGTGATCGGCACATCGGATGGCTCGCTCAAGGCGCGAAACACCCGGCGCGATCCGAGAGTCTCGTTGTCCATTGTGGATTTCAATAATCCCTATGAGGAACTCCAGATTCGCGGCCGCGTAGTGGAACATCGTCCTGATCCCGATCTCAAGACTTTGGATGCCACTTCGCACAAGTACATCGGCAAGCCTTTTCCTATGCGTGGCTACGAGGGTCGCGTTGCCCTGGTGGTAGCGGTTGAGAAAGAGCGTTACATGAAGTTGCCGTTTGAACATTCGCCACCGAAATGAAAAGGCGCGGCCCAAGGCCGCGCCTAGTTCACTCACACCTAATTACATTCCTGGCTGGCCCGACTTCCCTTCCACTACCAGCTTGTTGTCAACACTGAAGGCGCCGGGTAGCTGGTTGGCTCGAATTCCGGCGACTTCCTTGTCCATCACGCTATCGACGGAGCCGTAAAGAGTAACGTGGCCGTTGGCGACGATGATGCGAATGGGACGTGCCGGATCCGTCGCGTACTTGCTCAGCACTGAGTCACGATAAATAGCACGGAGTGCTCGCAGTCGGAGGCCGTCGTCGAAGATCGAAACCGGCTCGATGGAAACGTTGTCGACTACGTCTTTCACTCCGGGCATGTTTGCAATGTCGGCGAATGCCTCGTCGCGGCCAACCCCGGTGCGGTCCTGGCCTTCAACCGTGACCACGCCGTCTTTCACGCCGAGAGCGAAGTAGTCGAATGTGTTGTCATAGCCAACGCGAACGTAGCGCAACTTACTGGCCAGTTTCTCCTCAAGTTGCGCGTCTGCGACATTCGGGCCGGCAACAGTTACAAGGTTGCGGACGCCCGAGACGTTTGCGGTTTTGCGTGCGAGCTTCGCCGCATCTAACTTGCGCTGATACAAATCGACCGTTCCTGTCAGCGTAACGATACCGTCTTCCACGGTTGCTTTGACGCCCGCGAACTGGCTCTTCGACTCGAGCTTCTGCGTGACCGCATTTTGTATGGGATTGTCATAGCGAGCTGCCGCTGGAGTCTGGGCCACCAGCGACGCGCTCAACAGTCCTGCCGCGAACACCGTACCCAACAACTTTACGGACATCTTCCCGAACTTCACCTTGAGTGCTTCTGTTACGGTTTTCATTGAAGGTCACCTCCGACTTTTTACGAAACTTTACCAATTAACTGCATGGTTAATTGATTCGATGCGATTGAAACAGGGCAAGATGCATGTTCGCAAATCCGCCAGCGCAATTAAATTAGCGCCGCATGCCGCAACTTTTCTCGACGTGCAGGGTTAGAACCTGTGATCAAGAACTCGACTTTGATTCAGAAAGAATGCGCGGTCGAGGCATCGCCACCTTTGGCTGATGCCGGGTTCGGAGCATTTTTGCCGCGCTTGAGCGCCGACAGGCGGATGACCGCAGCTGCGGCTGTGTAGCGGACATGCGGGTTGCTGTCGAATAATTTTAGCTCAACTTTGTCAAGAACTGCGGGATCGCCACGTTGTGCAAGCGCTTCAACCGCCGCCGCACGAACGATCCAGTCCTTGTCTTTCATCGCTTCCGTTAGCGCGACACCCGTCGCCGGGTCAGGATCATGCGCCAGCAGACTCGCTGCCACTGCCCGAACCGGGTTCGGGTCTTTCTTGTGGGTGTAGCGCCAAGCGTCCCATCCAATGCCGGCAAAAGGAACGAATCCAATTCCCTGTTCCAACCCGATCTCAGCCAGAGCCTTCGGATTGCGCAGCGTATCCATCTGCTGGGCGATCATGCTCTCGCCCTTTTTCGCGCCAGTCAAAACATCGTAATAAACTCCGTACGCGGAAGCGTTGTCCTTAAGGTCGCGAAGGGAGTGCGCCGCCGCCATCACCACCGAAACTTTTTCGTCGGAGAGCAACTTCTGGAGCATGGGGATTGCGTCGGTGGCGCGCATCTGCCCGAGGGCAGTCGCGGCCGCGACACGAACTTCCGGCTTATCGTCGCTCAGCGCAGCTTCCGCAAGGTCTCGCGCATGAGCGTCTCCGTGCAGCAGACCGAGCGCTCGAATGCCCGTAGCACGAGTGCTCACGCTCGTCGATTTCGCAGCCGCGTCGAACATGGCCCAGGCTTTGTCTTTTCCGGTAATGGCGCAGGCGGGAAGAATACATGCAGATAGAATGACGGTCGTCGTTACAGCTCGAAACCAAGACTCGAGAGACATGAACGCCTCCCTTCGGACGGACAGACGCGACGATATTCCCGTGGCACCCGCTAGGATGCCGAATAACGCAAAACGGTTGAGCGCAAGGGGAAGTGAGTTTCCGGGCGTCGCGAGTCAGCGGCTCTCATCTTATTTATTCAGCGCAGACCAATCGGTTAGCAGCGCGGCCTGGCCATTGCGTACCTCAGTGGGATAAACACTGTCGAAACCCTTGTGGTCGGTCGCGCTGTAGTTGAGGAGCAGTCGCGGACCGAGACCAATATTAAGGTCGTGAATCGACTCAATGGCGCTGATGAAATTCTCACGAGTCACGTCTTTCCCAGCCCGCTTCAAGCCTTCCACCACGACCATCGCATCCACGAAACCCTCGAAGCTCACAAAGCTCGGCGGCGTGGAGGGATAATACTTCTCCAGATATTTACGGTAGAGAGCGACCGTGGGGTAGTCGGTGCGATCATAGGGAGGGATCACCTGGGTAATAATGGTGCCCTCGGCATCGGCCCCCGCTTCTTTAATGAACTCCTCGGTTCCGACAAACGAAACGGTAAGGAACCGAGGTCGCCAGCCCACGGCATGAGCCTTTTTTACGATGGCAGCCACTGGAGCATAAGGGCCAACCAACACCACAGCCTGCGGATGCTCCGCCATTACGTCACTGAGCCCCGCATCGATATCCAGCGTATTCCGCACAAACGTACCGAGTCCGGCCGGAGTGGAGTTGTGTCTCTGTAGCGCCAGTCTTACTCCGTCGAGCACCGCTTTGCCAAACGCATCATCCTGGTAAATCACCCCGATCTTGCGGACCTTCGCGTCCCAGAGCTTGTCAACCTGCTCCCGGGTTTCGTCGTAATACGAGGCGCGCACATTGATGACGTAATGCTTAAGCGGTTCATATAGCATCTGGGCGCCAGTGAAGAGCCCCACTACCGGGATCTTCTCGTCCTGGGCCATGGGCAGGTAGACCTTGGCGGTCGGCGTACCCACAAAAAACCCCAGAGCGAACACCCCTTCCTTGGTCATGCGCTTGAAGCATGCCGGAGCTTTCTCTGGATCGTATCCGTCATCAAAGGCCAGCAACTGAACCTTGCGGCCAAACACGCCGCCCGCATCATTGATGGCATGAAGATACGCGGTCGCGCCAAGTACGGTTTGGTTACCCAGAACGCGGGCTGGACCGTCGAGTGCCGAGCAAGACCCAATCAAAATACTGGTGGGAGTGACGCCCGGCGTCTGCGCCGGCGCGGAAGAGATCGCCATGCTAGCTGCGAAAAATGTTAACCACGTAATCCGCCAACAAAAATAGGCAGCATCTGTCCTTTGGCAGCTCATCTGTAACTCCCTCTTGGCAAGTATTTGCCCCCGCACCGGGTGACACTTGCTGAGGCTCCAAAGCCTTACGTGCGTGTGATCAGTGAGGTCATTGTGCCACGGCAGGCACACCAGCGCTATCCCTCTGAGGCTTACTAAAGTAATTGGGGAAAATGCGACATTAGGGTTGAGCCGGAGACTTTCGTCTAGCTTTTTTGGAAGAGACATTACGCTTGGTAGATATCTTCTCGCCAAATACGCGGGCAAAGATTTTGTCCACATTCTTGAGTTGGCGCGGCAGATTGAAAGCATATTCGATCTGCTTGCGCGGAACTCGATCGGTGATGCTCTTATCCGCGAGAACAAGCTGGTGAAAATCCAGGCCTTCTCTCCAGGCTTTCATCGCGTGCGCCTGCACCAGGCGGTAAGCCTCTTCGCGAGAGACTCCGTGCTCCACCAGGTCAAGCAGCAACTGTCCGCTGAAAATCAATCCCCGGGTACTTTCCAGGTTGATGCGCATGCGCTCGGGATAGACGAACATGGTCTCGATAAGATTCGTGGTTTTGTTGAGAAGGTAATCGACCAGCGTAGTGGAGTCGGGCAGAATGACGCGCTCGGCAGAGGAGTGAGAGATGTCGCGCTCGTGCCACAGAGCCACGTTTTCCAGGCCCGCTTGAGCGTTGCTGCGAACTACACGCGCCAGTCCGCTGATCTGTTCGCAAGTGACGGGATTTCGCTTGTGAGGCATCGCGGACGAGCCCTTTTGCTTCTCGCTAAAAAATTCTTCGGCCTCGCGGACTTCGGTGCGCTGCAGATGCCGGATCTCGGTCGCGATCTTATCCAGGGTTGACGCGATCACGGCCAGCGTTGCCAAATATTGAGCGTGGCGATCGCGTTGGATCACTTGCGTCGAAATTGGCGCCGCTTTAAGTCCCAGCCGCGCGCAGATCTTTTCTTCAAGTTCCGGAGTCAGATGCGCGAAGATTCCAACCGCGCCCGAGAACTTTCCGACGCGCATATCTTCAGCAGCCGCGGCGAAGCGGACGATGTTGCGCTGCGTTTCGGAGTACCAGTTCGCCAACTTGAAGCCGAAGGTAATCGGCTCAGCATGAACGCCGTGCGTGCGCCCGACCATGGGCGTGTCTTTGAACTCCCATGCGCGGCGCTCCAGGACGTCAGCCAGCCTTTGCAGATCCTGCGCGATGACCTGCGAAGCCTGCTGGATGAGCAGTGCCTGTGCGGTATCGACGACATCGTTTGAGGTCAGTCCATAGTGAAACCAGCGCGCGTGCGGACCAACGATTTCCGCTACGGCCGTTGTAAACGCGATGACATCATGGCGAACCTCGGCTTCTATCTCGTGAATGCGCTCCACGCTGAAGTCGGCGCGCTCGCGGATCGCTTTGGCCGCGTCTTTTGGCACCATGCCAGCGGCGGCAAGGGTCTCAGTAGCCGCGACTTCGACCGACAGCCATGTGCGGAACCGGTTTTCGTCGTTCCATATTCGGCCCATCTCGGGGCGGGTATAGCGTGGAATCACTGTAGGGACCTTCCTGGTTCCGTATCGAAATCTGGGACTAAAGATTCTAAATGTATGGAGCGAAAGAGGCTAGTTCGGAGAGGCCGCTTGGCGCCAAACGCGTCATGCAGTTCGTTGTCGTTCACCCCGTCATCCTCAGTTCAAGTACGCCTGCCTAGCGAATTCCTGGCTAGTTATATCGCGGCACGATATAATTGGAGGCGCAGAAGGTTGATCTTTTGCGCCAATGTTCATGAAAAAACTTGAGCTATCCGACTATCAGGCGTTGGCCGAATTCCGTTTTCAGATCAGGAAATTCCTTCACTTCAGCGATCAGGCCGTGCAGTCCGCGGGACTAGAGCGCGGCCAGTATCAGCTGATGTTGGCGATCAAAGGTATACCGGACGGTGTACGGCCGCGCATTCGGGAATTGGCGACTCGCTTACAAATCCAACACCACAGCGCCGTCGAACTGATCAACCGTCTCGAAGCCAGAGGATATGTGCGACGGGAACGCGCGCAGGATGACAAGCGAGAGGTGCTTCTGGCTCTCACGACGAAGGGCGAGCGCATTCTCATGAAACTCGCCATGCATCATCGTGAAGAATTGCGTACCGCAGCGCCCAGCCTGGCAGCCGCCCTTCGCCGCCTGGCGAAAGTTGAGGAGAGCGCAAGCTAGCTAACCAATGAAATCGCAAATCGCAAGGGGAGCCATTCTTGAAGTCGAACCCCCAATCTGCTGCTAACACGACCATCCCGAACTCAGTCCCTGCGCTGGTCCAGTTTCGTATGGGGCTGGTCTCTTTCCTTGCCGCGGCCGTCGGGTTGGTCTCTGGTTTCGTTGCGTATGCCCTTTACAAGCTCATCGGTCTCTTCACCAATCTCTTCTTCTTCCACCGCTGGTCGACCGATTTCATTAGCGTGCGCTATCACCATCTGGGGCCATGGGTGATCGTGATCCCCGTCATCGGGGGCCTGGTTGTCGGCGTTATGGCGAAGTATGGCACACCGAAAATTAAGGGTCACGGCATTCCTGAAGCCATGGAGGCCGTTCTCGTGAACCGCAGCCGGATCGAACCGCGGGTGGCAATCCTAAAGCCGATTTCCGCGGCAATCGCCATCGGTACCGGCGGTCCTTTCGGCGCGGAAGGACCGATCATTCAAACTGGCGGAGCGATCGGTTCTCTCGTCGGTCAAGTGCTGCACACGACTGCGGTGGAGCGCAAAGTTCTGCTCGCCTGTGGCGCCGCCGCGGGAATGTCGGCGACCTTCAATACTCCCATCGCGGGAGTGATTCTTGCCATCGAGTTGCTGCTTTTTGAATTCAAGTCGCGCTCATTTATCCCGCTCGTGATCGCAAGTACTCTGGCTACGGCGGTGCACATGCAACTCCTCGGCCCTGGACCCATGTTTCAGGTCGCGGCCCTGGACTTCGGTATCCCGCACGCCCTGCCGTTTTATCTTGCACTTGGATTGCTTTGCGGAATTGCCGCCGTTGGCTTCAGCAAGCTTCTTTATTGGGTTGAAGATCAGTTTGAGAAGCTTCCGTTTGATGAGCTTTGGTGGCCTGCGATCGGCGCTTTGGCGCTGGGCGTCATTGGCTTCTTCGTTCCTCGCGTATTCGGCGTCGGCTACGACACCATCGGCGATATTTTAAACGGACAACTCGCGTGGAAACTTCTGCTGATTGTGATGATCGCGAAGGCTGCGGCGCTGGTTCTTTCCCTGGGCTCAGGGACTTCAGGAGGACTGCTGGCGCCGACGTTCATGTGGAGCGCGGCTCTGGGCGGCATTTTCGCCACGGTAGGCAATCACTTCTTTCCGGCGGCTCATCTTTCTCCGGGTGCGTTTGCTTTGGTCGCGATGGGAGCAGTGTTCGGTGCGGCTTCACGGGCAACATTCTCCTTCATCATTTTTGCTTTTGAGATTACGCGCGATTACAACTCGGTTCTTCCACTTATGCTGGTGGCCGTCATCGCCGACGGAATCGCCATGCTCTTTATGCCCAACAGCTCAATCATGACTGAGAAGCTTGCACGCCGAGGCTTGCGGGTTCATCAAGACTATGAGGCCGATGCTCTCACCCAGGTTACTGTTGCCGACACCATGGAGCGCGATGCTCCGGTTGTTGCCGCAAGTACGAAGGTCGCAGTCATTGCCGAACGAATTGCCCAGCGCGATCCGGCGCTCAGTGGTCATCAGGCTCTTCTGCTGCTCGATGACTTCGGAAAACTGGCGGGCATCGTCACCCGTGGCGACCTTCTCCGAGCGCTCGATAAAGATCCTTCCGGAGCGATGACCGTGCAAGGAGCCGGCAGCACTCACCTCGTCGTCACATATCCCGACGAACTGATCTCCGAGGCGGCGGCCAAATTCCTGCATTTCAATATCGGGCGACT
>Ga0210410_10000806_pt1 | contig 31551 bp, 28 predicted proteins | sample IncBWC4MmetaG_FD_161058 | JGI IMG/M metagenome (GOLD analysis project Ga0210410, IMG submission 161058) | Forest soil microbial communities from Barre Woods Harvard Forest LTER site, Petersham, Massachusetts, United States - Inc-BW-C-4-M | ecosystem: Environmental > Terrestrial > Soil >...
GACCTGCTGCTTCATGGAGTTCGCTCAGATGTGCAGCAACTGCAGAGTGGCGATACTCTTCTGGTGCCTCCGGTTGGACCGCAGGTGACCATTGAAGGTATGGTGCGGAGGCCCGCCGTTTACGAACTGCTGCACGAGGCATCACTGGCAGACACCCTCCAACTGGCTGGTGGCATACTACCGACTGCCGCATTGCGTCACGTTGAGGTGCAGCGTCTTGAGGCGCACGAAAAACGCACGATGTTGTCCCTGGATATTTCCTCGCCAGATGGCGATCCTGGCATCAATCAGAAATTGGAAGCTTTCAAAATTCAGGGCGGTGACCAGATCCATATCTTCCCGATCGCCTCTTATAACGAAGATTCGATTTATCTCCAGGGGCACGTTTTGCGTCCGGGACGTTATTCCTACAAACAGGGAATGAAACTCACTGATGTGATCTCGTCTTACGGGGACCTATTGCCCGAGCCGGCCGCGCATTATGTCGAAGTCGTTCGTTTGAATGCGCCAGACTTCCATCCGAGCGTGGAAAGCTTTGATCTAGCTGCGGCCTTAGCGAATCCGGCAACCGCGCCGACGCTTAAGCCGCTCGACACGGTGCGCGTCTTTAGCCGTTATGACTTTGAGCCGGCGCCGGATGTGTGGGTCGGTGGTGAGGTGAACGCTCCGGGCAAATACCGGACTGCGGGGCAGGCGCATTTGCTGGATGCGATTCAACTGGCCGGGGGAATTACCCAGGATGCTTCCGTGGATTCTGCCCAACTCTTCCGGACGCAGGCAGACGGCACACTGAAAATTATGAGTGTTGACCTGCAGAAGGCGCTGGCCGGAGATCCGGTCGACAACATCCCGCTCCAACCGCGCGACCGTGTACTCGTGCATAGAAATGCGGCTCGTGTGGAGCCACCCACTGTATATATCAAAGGAGAGGTCGCGAAGCCTGGACGTTATCCTTTCGCGCCCAATATGCGGGTTGAAGATCTGGTGCGAGTCGGTGGAGGCTTGAAGCGCAGCGCCGACCCAGAGATTGCTGATTTGACCCGCTTCGCCGCTAGTGCGCCTGGTGGCACAAACCAGGGCTTCGAAGTAAAACTCGCAGATGCCCTTAGCGGTGACGCAAACGAGGACATCACTCTCCGAAACGGCGACGTACTTACGATCCGACAAATTCCGCAGTGGAATAACTTGGGCGCCAGCGTCGTGGTTCGGGGCGAAGTGCAACATCCAGCCCCCTATGGAATTCAACCGGGAGAAAAACTCAGTTCTGTTCTGCGCCGTACCGGCGGTTTCACCGCGCAAGCTTACCCATATGGGGCGGTTTTGTTGCGACGGGAGGTGCGCGAATTACAGATGACAAGTCATTTCGAGTTGCTGCAGCGCGTCAAAGCACAAGAAACCTATTTGAAATCCCTTCCTGACGGGGACGCAGATCAGCGAAATGCAAAGCTGACGGCAGTTGCCCAAGCCGAGACTGCTCGGCAGCAATTGGAGGCTGCTGCGCCGAAGGGCCGTATAGTCATTCACATTCCTTCAAATTTGAAGACTCTAGAAAGCTTCGCCAGGACACCCGCTGACATTACGTTGCAAGATGGTGATGAACTCATCGTTCCTAAGAAAACCAATTACGTGCTGGTTGGCGGCCAGGTCTACAATCCCACGGCAGTAACCTATCTTCCTGGGAAGAGTGCGAAGTGGTACCTGAGCCAGGCTGGCGGGGTTACACAGATGGCGGATAAATCGGCAGCCTTTGTGGTCCGTGCAGATGGTTCCGTGCTTGCGGCGAAGAACAATTCGACCTTCTGGTCGGGCGATCCATTGAACGCGGTCCTGAAGCCAGGAGACTCCATCGTCGTTCCCGAGAAGGCTCCAAAGATCGCACCTCGCAATTGGGGTCAAATTCTGCAGGCCGCGCAGGTGGCTTCATCAGCTGCACTTACGATTGCATATATTCATCCGTAGGCTTTTGGACCCTGGGTTGAGAAAAGAAATTGTTTTTCTCTGCGCTGCTTTGGGAGTGTCTATCGCTCTTACGAATGTGACATGGTCGCAGGATAACGCAACCAAAACCCAATCTACGATGTCTACGGATACTCAACAAGTCGGCAAAGCGGCGGATACGAACCCACCCCAAGTTGAATCGACTAAAGTAGACGGGAAATCACTGCCAAAACTCTTGTTGGACTTGGGTGACGATCAGAAACACATCTGGACTAGTCCAGCGCGCATTCGATTGGCAGACGCGGCGTGGCTTGTCCCTCTCGGCGGATTCACCGCGGGGCTGCTTGTAACAGACAAGGATTACAGCGCCTCGCTCTCCCACAATCCATCAACTATCACTCACTACAAGACGGTTTCGAACTTGGCAGTAGGTTCCCTGATCGCGACCGGTGCGGGCATGTACCTGGTTAGCTTCCCGACGCACAACGAGCATTGGCGTGAAACGGGCTGGCTCGCCGGTGAAGCTGCGATAAACAGCCTTCTCGTGACGGAAGCATTTAAGTACTCGCTCGCTCGCCAGCGGCCTTACCAAGGCGACGGAGCTGGGTCGTTCTTCAAGGGTGGCACCTCATTTCCATCCGAGCATGCGGCGGCTGCCTGGTCCATCGCCGGCGTCATTGCTCACGAATATCCTGGCGTATTTCCCAAACTATTCGCCTACAGTGCTGCCGCAGCTGTTGATTTCTCGCGGATTCACGGACGTCAGCATTTCCCCTCGGATGTTCTTGTCGGCAGCGTACTGGGCTATCTGGTTGCACAGAGTGTTTACAGCCGACGGCATGAGCCGGAGACTCGCGGCGGTTCATGGGATCCACCGAGCGAATTCGTCAGTCCGGAACAGAGACAGTCGCCATCCTTCATGGGGTCGCCGTATGTTCCGTTGGACAGCTGGATTTATCCGGCAGTGGAGCGATTTGCAGCCATGGGGTATGTGAATACGGCTTACCTCGGAATGCGTCCCTGGACTCGTTTCGAATGCGCACGGCTCGTTCAGGAGGCTGGCGAGAAGCTCTCTTCGGAGGACTTCGAGAACAAGCCAGCCTACGCCATGCACCGCGCATTGTCCTCCGAATTTCTGGACGAGACAGATCGCCTCGGCGGAGCACCCAACCAGGGCGTAAGCCTGGACTCGATCTACACCCGTATGACCGGTATTTCCGGTCCTCCGTTGCATGACGGATATCACTTCGGGCAGACGATTATCAACGACTACGGCCGACCCTATGGAGAGGGCTTTAATAACATCACCGGCGCCAGCGCCCATGCGGTCGCAGGTCTGTTCTCCTTCTACGTGCGAGGTGAATATCAGCACGCACCTGCCATCTCCGGCTACTCCATCGCAACACAGCAAGCAATCGCCAACGCCGATCTGACCGCGCCTTTCTCGAATGCGGTTGGAACAATTGACCGATTTCATCTCGTGGACGCTTCTGTGGCTATGACCCTGAACAACGTCCAGTTTTCGTTTGGCAAACAAAGTCTCTGGCTGGGGCCAGGGGACTCTGGCTCGCTCTTGTTAAGCAACAACGCCGATTCAATCATGATGATGAAAATCGAGAGCGTTTCTCCTTTTAAGATTCCCCTGCTCTCGAGTCTGTTGGGCCCCCTGCATGCGGAGTATTTTCTCGGACAACTCGGCGGAACGCAGTTCGAATTGAACGGGTCGACGTTGCTCGGTCCTGGCAACATCAGTCCGCAACCCTCCCTCAGCGGAATCAAGGCCAATTTTAAGCCGACTGCAAATTTCGAATTTGGCATGGGAATCACGTCTCAATTTGCAGGACCTGGGCTTCCGTTTACCTTGGCGAATTACTTCCGCACCTTCTATGCTCACAACCAGACTGGTCCGACAGTCAGTGGGGCGAATCCTGGGAAGCGAATTTCGTCGCTGGATTTTAATTATCGAGTCCCAGGCATCCGCCGATGGTTGACGATATACGGCGACTCGCTCGTTGTAGACGAGGTTTCGCCCATCGGGTCGACGCGTGCCACCGTGAATCCAGGCATTTATATGCCGCAGATTCCGAAGGTGCCGAAATTGGAGTTTCGCGCAGAAGGTCTGAATGAACCGACTACTCGTGAGTTTGCCCCTGGCTTTGTATATTATGGGCTGCGCCGATACCGTTCCGGTTATACCAATGAGGGGAACCTCATGGGCAACTGGATCGGGCGAGCTGGTCACGGCGCGCAGGCATGGGTGACCTATACGTTTTCGCCTCGCAACCAAGTGCAAGCAGGATATCGCCTCCAGGAGGTTTCGAAGGCTTTTATCGGGGGTGGTAGATCGGTCGACTATTCTTTGCGAGGTGAGTTCATGCTATCCCGCGTACTCGCATTTTCTGCCTGCACGCAATACGAGCATTGGGGGTTTCCTATGCTTTCCGCGAGGCCACAATCCAACTTTACTGGTTCCATTCAGCTGACCTTTTTCCCGAATTGGCGCCTTCGAAAGACTGAGTAAGACAATGCAAGTCCGGACATCAGCTCGTTTTTTTGAGTCATAAAGAGCCACGACAGGTTACTTCATGAACCCATCCGTGGGCGTGAGCAAATCACGCCAAGAAAGTACGACTGAAACGGTTGCCGTCGATCTTCGAATCGTAAACGCGACGAAACCGCCCCGAACTAACGGAGGTTTTCGGCGAACCATCGTTGCCTGCGAGGTAATAGCTGATCTCCTGGTGATCGTACTGTCCATCGTATTCGGCTATAGCGCGTATTATCATCTGGCCCTCGGCAAGCATATACTCTATGGAACCCAAACAGTCTTTGCCGCAGCATTTGGTTTTGCAACTGTCATGGTCCTCATGCTCGACCGAGCCGGCGCTTATTCGCGAGGGAACAGCTTGCTGCGGGTACGGGAAACTGAACAGGTGCTTCGGGTTTCAGCTCAGGCTTTTCTCGTAGCCCTTGCTGTCAGTTTTTCGAGTGGGTTTTTGTTCTCCCGCTGGTTACTCGTGTTCTGCTTTACCATCGTTCCTCTTGCACTTTTTGCAGAAAAGACCTGCATGTATCTATTAGTAAGCGCTCTGCACGCAAGGGGACTAGGGAACGAGCGTGTATTGATATATGGAGCGGGGACTACAGGCCGCCGGGTCTTTTCGACGTTAAGACGATCTCCCCGGCTGGGCTTCGAGCCGGTTCTTTTCGTGGACGATGATCCTGATAAGGCCGGCACGTCGATTTTCGAGATGGGCTATGAACGTCGTCGTTGCGCCCCCGTCGTGAAGGGGCCAGTCTGCAAGGAACTGCTGAACGAATACGAAATTGACTCAATTATCGTTGCTGCTCCTTCTATCGGACGCGAGCACTTTGTGCATGTGGTGAATAAGGCCTTCGATGCCGGGGTGAGATTGTCATTCGTGCCGAGTCACTTCCTCGCCTCCGATTCGTTGGTGAACTACCAGGATATTGATGGCGTTCTTCTGGCCTCATTCGGGAAGAGCACAAAAAAGACCGGGTACGAAGTAATCAAACGTGGAATCGATATCGTGGTCGCGACAATATGCCTAATCTTGGGAAGCCCGGTGCTTCTTCTGTTGGCCACGATTGTCAGGCTCGATTCGCCGGGGCCGGCTTTGTTCAAGCAGAAGCGAGTCGGTCGCGGTGGAACGCTCTTCGAAATGTACAAATTTCGCAGTATGCACATTGGTGCTTCTGGTTCCGACTACTCGCCACAAACCCAGAATGACCCTAGGATTACTCGCTTTGGCAGGTTCTTGCGGAGAACCAGCCTTGACGAATTGCCGCAGTTATTGAACGTGTTGCGGGGAAACATGTCCCTGGTTGGTCCACGTCCCGAAATGCCATTCATTGTTAACGAATATGGTGATAAAGAGCGCCAGCGATTGCAGGTCAAACCTGGCCTGACCGGTCTCTGGCAACTGAGCGGCGATCGCGCCTTCCTGATTCACGAAAACATCGAGTACGACTTGTATTACATCCAGCACCGCAACCTGTTCATGGACCTTGCAGTGCTTTTGCATACTTCGATTTTCGCGATGAGGGGAATTTAAGGCTTGTTTAACAAGCACACGCGTTCTGCCTCTCTGAAGCGGAAACAACGGTTCATCCTGTGAATCCAACAAAACAACTATTGGCCCCAATGGCCGACGCCCCCCCGGACGTTGTTTCTAAAGCCAGTGCGTACCTTGAGGACTCGAGAAATGCCGAGAATCCTCAATTCAGCGGGGAGTGGTACACGCTGCTCTGGGAGCGACGGAAGTCGTTGCAGAAGGCGACGGTTGCCGGACTCGTCCTTGCTACTCTCATCGCGTTCCTTATTCCCAAGACTTATCAGTCCACCACGCGGTTGATGCCGCCGGAACAGCAGTCCGCACCGGGCATGGCCATCGCCGCCGCATTGATGGGAAAAGGGACTCTTGGAATGGGGACACTCGCAGGCGATCTGCTTGGTGTCAAAGGGACCGGCCCACTGTTCACGGAGGTTCTGCGTAGCCGTACTGTAGAGGATCGAATAATCCAAAAGTTCGATTTACGCCGAGTATATCGCGACCGGTATTGGGAAACGGCTCGCAAGGATCTCGCAGGCAACACCGAGGTTTCGGAGGACCGAAAGAGCGGAGTCATCACCGTTGTCGTAACCGATCGTGACCCACGCAGGGCGGCCGCAATCGCTCAGGCATACGTCGAAGAACTTAACCGGTTGGTAGCTGAAGTCAGTACCTCTGCAGCCCGGCGAGAACGCATCTTTATCGAGGGTCGCTTGAAAACGGTTCAACAGGACCTGGGAACCGCTGCCCGGCAATTCAGCGAATATGCCAGTCAGAACACCGCGATTGACATCAAAGAACAGGGTATCGCCATGGTCGAAGCTGCGGCTCGGCTTCAAGGCGAACTCATAGTTGCGCAGTCGGAAGCACAAGGCCTCGAACAGATCTACAGTGCGAACAATGTGCGCGTTCGATCGGTGCAGGCCCGTGTCTCAGAACTTAAACGGCAACTGGAAAAGCTAGGCGGCGACAGTTCCAATACTGGCCTGAACACTTCCAGTCCCCAACAGCAATTTCCATCTATCCGCAACTTGCCAATCTTGGGCGTACGTTGGGCCGAACTTTACCGTGAGACGAAGATCCAGGAAACAGTTTACGAACTTCTCACTCAACAGTATGAACTGGCGAAAATTCAGGAAGCCAAGGAGATTCCAACGGTTAAGGTTTTCGACGTGGCAGACGTGCCAGAGAGAAAGTCTGGACCACATCGGCTGTTACTGATGATTTTGGGGACACTGTTAGCCTTCAGTGCCTCGACAACGTGGGTCCTCGGCTCTGCCATGTGGCAACGGGTATCCGAGCAAGACCCACGAAAAATGATTCTCCTAAAAGCCGTCGCGCCATTGCAGTTTCAATTCTTGCGCTTGCAGGATCGCATCGGGAACGGGGTCGGAGCGTTATTGAGGAAAAAAGAAGCAGAGAGTGACAGTGGCCGTGATTGACTGGAGGGGTGATCCCTTCAAGATTAAGTCTATCTCGCGTTTTAAGGTAGATCTCGTTGCCAGTTTTGCTGGAACAGGCTGGGCTGCGGCCGTTCAGGTTGCATGCATACCGCTTTATATCAAGTTTCTTGGAATCGAGGCTTATGGTTTAATCGGCTTCTACTTAATGCTGCAGTCCATGTTGCAGGTCCTAGACTTGGGACTTAGTCCCACGATGAACCGGGAAATGGCCAGATACTCCATCCAGCCTGAGAAGTCTGCAGAGGCCCGGGATCTCGTTCGAACTCTAGAGGTGGGGTATTGGTTAATAGGAATCGCGATAGGCGCAGTCATAGTCACTGCCGCACCCGCAATCGCGAAGCATTGGATTAAGTCGGGTTCTTTCCCTGTGCACGACGTGCAGGTTGCCGTGATGCTCATGGGGGTTCTTTCTGTATTTCAGTGGCCGACCAGCTTTTACCAAGGAGGTTTGATAGGCCTCGGTCAGCAAGTTCGCTATAACGGACTTGCAGTTTTTTTTACCACCGTTTCAAACGGAGGCGCGATAGCTCTGTTATGGCATTTTGCTCCCACTATTCAAATGTTCTTCCTCTGGCTTGTGGTAGTAAATGCCTGCAAGGCAGTTGTCCTGGCTAACATTCTTTGGACGAGTCTTCCATCGGCGGGTCGTTCTCCACGATTTGACTTCAGCCGCGTGCGCGCCATCAGAGGATTCGCAGCAGGAATGAGCGGAATCACTCTGACGAGCTTGCTACTAACGCAGATTGACAAGCTACTGGTTAGCAAGTTGCTCAGTTTAAAGACCCTCGGATACTACACTCTGGCGTGGACCGTAGCCAGCGGCTTTTCGCTGATCTCGGGAGCACTGTTTAACGTAATCTTCCCACGATTGTCGGCCCAAGTAGCCAAGGGGGATGAGCAAGGAATCCGAATTTCATATCATCGTGGCTCACAGTTGATGGCCGTCATCATAACTCCGGTAGCGGCGGTTCTCTGTTTTTTCTCGTTCGACCTTCTGCGGCTTTGGACGCGGAGTACTAGTACCGCTTCAGCGACTGCTCCCATATTGAGAGTTCTCGTGATCGGATCTGCACTGAACGCCTTGCTCTTTCTGCCGTACGCTTTACAACTGGCGTTTGGCTGGACCAGGCTGACTCTGGTAATGGGATTGGTGTCAGTCGCTGTTGTGGTGCCGATGCTATTTCCTATGACGAAATACTTCGGTGCAGTGGGCGCGGCTGCAGTATGGGCCGGCCTTAACATCGCGAATATGCTCGTGGCTGTCCCAATCATGCATCGTCGCCTATTGCGGCGTGAAGTGTGGGGGTACTTCGGCGATATCGCACTACCTTTGATATCTGTGGTGGCTGTGGCAGCGCTCGGTCGCATGATGGTTAATCATCCCAGCTCTCCGTTTGCGACGATTGCTGTGCTGTCGAGTTTATGGATGGTGAGCGTGCTCATGGCCGTGCTGGCAGCCCCGAGAATAAGGTCGTGGGCATTGGGAGCCTTAGCTGAGTTCGGCCTAAGGCGATGGTCAACCTTTCCATGACCCACAACATGTACTCTGGGATCCAACCTAAGACTTATATTCGTTTGCCGAGTCATAGTAGTCTCGCGCGACCCAAGAAGCTGACTCGGGCTGTCCTCGCAAGCGTTCTCGCACCGGCTTATTGGTTATTGTCACACCGCTACGAGGTGCCGGGGCTCGGACTGCGGGCCGATTGTGCCATTTTCGGCCTACGCTTGCTCCCGTCGATATGGCGAAATAAGCTCTATTCCGAAATGTATCGATTGCTTTTCTGGCCCATGGATTCGATCCGGTATTTTGAATTTGATTTCGCGTGGAACGCGCTTAGGAATGTCCCGATTGCACTTTATCTTGACGTCTCGTCTCCTCGGCTATTTCCGATCCTGCTTGCGCTGAAGAATTCTGAGCTTTCCGCCGAGTTTTTGAATCCCGACGCTGGAGATCTGTCTTCTACTGAGGACCTGGTTGAAGGGTTCGGCGTCAGGAGTCGCTGCAAATTCCACAATTGCCTCATCAGCGAACTGTCGGTGGCGCCAAATTCATTTGATGCGATAACTAGCATCTCGGTACTGGAGCACATTCCGGAAGATACTAACGCAGTACAACGGATGTGGGATCTATTGAAGCCGAACGGCAAGCTGCTAGTGACTGTGTCGTGTGCCGCTAAGACTTCTGACCAATACGTTGATAGAAATGAGTACGGACTGCTCTCTCCCGATGAAAAAGGATACTATTTCTTTCAACGTCTATACGATCAGCAATCGCTGGAGAAGAGAGTCTTCGCAGTTACGGGTCTCCCGCGTCGACAGGTGGTTTACGGAGAGAAATTACCCGGCACGTTACGAAGAAACCTCGATAGAAAGATGAGCGACCCATGGTACCCACACTGGCGTGAGCCTTACATGATGGGTCAAGATTTCTGCTATTTTCGAGACCTCGCTGAGCTTCCAGGAGAGGGAGTCGTCGGGTTGGAGTTTCAAAAAGGTGACTAGCCTTACACTCTCGGTTTGCATAGCGACTCACAACCGAGGTGCGTTTATCGGTGAGACTCTGGAAAGCATTGTCTCGCAAGCCACCGAGCAGGTGGAGATCGTCGTTCTCGATGGCGCCTCCACGGACAACACGAGCGACATCATTCGGAGCTGGCAAGGGCGCTTTCCGCGGCTACGTTACATTCGCCAGGATTCGAACATGGGTGTGGACCATGACTTCGCAGAGGCAGTCCGCTTGGCGGAAGGCGAATACTGTTGGCTTTTCAGTGATGACGACGTTCTGAAGCCAGGCGCTATATCTGCCGTACTCGAAGCCATCAACGGTGGCTATGGGCTCATCGTCGCAAATGCGGAAGTGCGAAATGCGGATCTATCAAAGCTCCTCCAGAGGACGAGGGTCTCGTTTGACGCCGATAAAGTCTACAAAGTAACAGATGGTCCACAGTTCTTTTCGGATATCGCAAGCCATTTGACTTTCATCGGCTGCGTGATCATCAAGCGGCAATTATGGAGCGGCCGCGAAAAAGAAAAGTATTTCGGAAGTTATTTTGTGCACGCAGGGGTGATATTTCAGAATCCGCTTCCAGAAGACGCTCTGGTCATCGCCAAGCCGCTCATTGCAATACGCTACGGCAATGCGGTATGGTTGGCCAAATACTTTGAGATTTGGATGTTCAAATGGCCAGACTTGGTATGGTCTTTTACTGGTTATCCCGACTCCGTCAAACTGCAGGTGTGCCCCAGAGAGCCATGGCGGGACCTCAAGAACCTCCTGCTGCACAGGGCAAAAGGTACCTACACCCTAGATGGATATGTGCAATGGCTGGAACCGCGACTGGGTTCCTGGTGGACTCGAGCAGCGAGTAAGGCAATCGCCTGTTTCCCGGGACGCATTGCGAACCTGCTCTTTATGTTTCGTTTGTTCGTGTCGCGAAAGCCGGATCGGCGCCAGGCGCTCTTAGATCTGACAAACAGTCCGTTCTGTTTTTGGAGGATTCGAGGGCAAGGTCCGCGGCCCCATGTTGCGTAACTCCTGCTGGCAGCAATGAATTAGTTTGCTCCTATAGCGTTTTGCTCTGATCTAGCTGTTCCAACGGTTTCTGAATGAATGGCCAGGCGCTAGAAAATCCGTTTTCATTGCCATTCCGAATCAGCATCATGATTCTGGTAGCCCTCATGGCTGCCGCACTGTTGAGTGTCATTTCGCCCCTGCTCTTGCTCGCTGTCCTTGGGGGTATCGCCCTGTTATGTATACCCCTTCGCTGGCCGATAGCTACATTGGGGGTTGTCCTGGCATTTATGCCGGTCGATTTCATGGCAATCGGCCTGGGCAAGCTGTTCGAACTTCCTCACATGACGCTGGTATCGGTGTGCACTAAGGAGATACCGCTCTTCCTTCTCTTAGTTATTTTGTATCGACGCAGTGGATTCAAACCCACCGCCCCTGACTGGTGGCTGTTGGCAGCTTTCGGTGTCGCCACCGTGCGCACCTTGGTTGACGGAACCTTTTTTGCTTTGTGGACCGATTTTAATTTTATTCTTCCATATTTTCTTGGAAGGGTAACGATTTTAACGCAGGCGCAAGAACAGCTCTGGGCACGATGTGCAGTATGGATAGCCGCAGTTTTGTCGATGCTTGGACTGTTGGAGCTGTTTGTTTTTGGTGAAGGCCCAAGAACTCTGCTTTACACAGCATTGGATACGCTGGGGACTGAGAATGGGGAGTTAACCGCGTCGTTCCATGGGTCGGGTTTTAAAGGCCTACGCGAAGCTGCGACGATGGTTGGCCCTAATAGCTTTGGCGTGCTCTGCATGGTTGCATTGATCCTCTGGTGGGTCTATTGCCGAAATCCGCTACCTGCAGCCATGGTGGCCACTGGACTCATCTGTACGGTAACTCGCGCCGATTGGCTCGCGACGGCAGCGGCACTTCCTGTTTTGGCGGTTATCACGTCACAGAGGAAACGGCTCATCCTTTATGCCACACTAGCTCTCGTGTTATTTGTGTGTTCGATACCCATTCTTGGACTCAGCGATTATCTTTTCTACACAAAAACAGGTCAGGACCTCTCTGCGGAGTACCATCAGCAAGGAATTGTGGATGGACTGCTGTACGCGGCTGAACATCCCTTGGGGGCTGGCAATGAAAAACTTAGTCCACTTGCACTCCTGAAAGACAGAAATGCGCTTATATTTGAGACTACTTATCCGTATTTTGCCGCGGAGTATGGAATTCTGGCGGCTCTGTGCTTTGTTGGTTTCTTGTTGAGTGGGGTCCGTTCCGTATGGCGAAAACAGGATCGGTTGGCATATGCGGCAGTTGGAATCTTGATAGGCATAAGCATAGTAATGATATTCGCGCTCACCCTTAACGATCGTCGTTTGGCATGCTGGGTATTTTTCCCGGTAGGCCTTGCACTCCGGTCTGCCAAGACCGAGCCCTAATAAGGGGTGTATGCGGCGCCGTAGATCGGAGCGACAAGATGAAGATTATTGTCCGCGCGCGGCGCAGTTGGTACTGGTTGCGATGAAGTTAACGTTGTTTCGACATATTTTGGCCACTTACATGCACAAGGCTCTGCAAAGGAGTGGGTGCTTTCTGCGCACTGGTTATTGGCACACGCGCGAGAGGTGTTGCGCTGAATTCCCGGACGATAACTTTGTTAACCATCTGAAGGTATATAAATTTGCCTCTCAGTTCTGCGTGGGCAAGGATGTTCTTGACGTTGGCTGTGGCACTGGGTACGGTACGTCTTTCTTGGCGGCTTCAGCTAAATCCGTGATTGGAATTGATATTTCCCGCCATGCCCTTCGCTATGCTAGGCGTCACTATAGTGATTCGAACATCCAATTTCGAAGGATAGATGCGGAACACATGGAGCTGGCCGATCAAAGTTTTGATGTTGTAATTAGTACTGAAAATTTTGAGCACTTAAGCAACCAACGGGTTAACCTGAGCGAAATGTCGAGGGTGCTAAGAGACGATGGCATGCTTTTGTTGGCTACGCCAAATCACGAGATGTTTATTGACATAGACAACCCGTATCACACACATGAGCTCAGCTATGAAGAACTGCGAGAGATGGTTCGGGAATACTATCGCGAATACCTGATAGCAGAGAACTTGCTCCCGCCGCCTACGCTTGAAGGTCACCGTCTAAGAGAGGCGCGACGGGCAAAAGGGGCACAGGGCATAGATATCACTGCTAATCCGATGTTATGGGAAAGACACGTTGACGCGACGTGGGCGTGTAATACTCACAGTTTTTTCTGCTTTGCGCGGCTTCCAGTCCGCATATCTGAGTCTGAGCAAGCAGCTCCAAACTGCGTCCGGAGTAAACCGTCTGTGGACAACTTATAATGCAGCGTACATTTGCGAGTGTAACCATCGCCTACAACGCTGCACGATCATTACCAAGACAGATCGACGCACTTCTGGGTCAGACACGCCCCTTGCAAGAGATCATTGTGGTGGACAATGCGTCCACCGACGGAACGAGCGCGATGCTAGCTGAGCTGTATCCACAAGTAACGGTGCTGCGGATGCCTGAGAACCTGGGGGCAGCTGGAGCCTGGGCGGCTGGGCTTTCTTATGCGACACGAGAGAAACGTCATGACTGGGTATGGACGTTTGACCACGACAGCGTGCCAGCGAGCGACGCGCTCGAACTTCTTTTGCGTGGAGTTGTTACACTTACTGAGACCGGGGCTGACATTGGCATAGTGGCGACGCTGCCGATGGACAGATCAACAGGGACTTCTTACCCGCCTCTTCTGTGGCGCGACGGATTCGTCAAGGGATCGCCTGACTTGCTGCAACAACCGGTGTGGATGGCAGATTTGGTCATTACCTCGGGCTGCATGGTGAAACGCGAGATGGTGCTGGAAATCGGATTGCCACGCTCCGATTTCTTTATGGATATTTTCGATCTGGAGTACAGCATTCGAGCGCGCTCCCGGGGCTACGAAATCGCCGTGATCACCGGCGCCAAGTTGGCGCATCAAATCGGCAACACTCGAAAGATCAATCTTCTGGGTCACAAGCGGCTGTGGCTGAATCAGCCCCCATGGCGAGAGTACTACATCGGTCGGAATCTGACCTATCTAGCATGGCGGCTTTATCCGACTCTTAAAACAAAGATCTCAACAGCTAGGTACCTGACGAAGCACCTCGCTGGCGTGTTGTTGTTCAGTTCGGACGGGTTAGTCTGTGCGATTAGGATGGTTCAGGGAGTTAGCGACGGTCTGCGGGGAAGATTGGGAATTCGACTACGTCCAGAATCGGAAAGTGCGCCACGACAAAGCGTGAATATAAGCTCGGTTGAAAAAATCGAAACCACAAAAGGGTGATCAGATCATTGAAGAAGATTTACTTATGAGCGCGTCGCATGCCGCAATCATGGCTAAGTCGTCGGAACAAGCTTGGCACGATAAATGGTACGACGAAAATGCCCGAAAAGAATTTCCTGATACTGCGGCTGAGTTCCGCGAGTTTTTCTCCCGAGTCCAGCTTCAACCCTTTTGTGATGGCGGTTGGGCGTACTGGGGGGACGCGCGCACCGAGATGATGCGGATGATCGGGGATGTTCGGGGTCTCGAGGTTCTCGATTATGGTTGCGGATCTGGGCAACTCGGCATTTACCTGGCGATGCAAGGCGCTCGTGTTAGCGGCTTTGATTTATCTCCGAAGGGGATCGAGGTCGCGAATTGGGCAGCGCAAAAGTATGGCCTTATCTGCTCTTTTCGAGCCATGGATGCCGAAGAGATCGACTACCCTTCTGGTGCGTTTGACCTGGCGGTTGGATTTGGGGTATTGCATCATGTCATCAAGTATCCGAAGTCGGCAGTTCGATTGGCAGATGTCATTAAGCCCGGTGGGCGCGCGGTTTTTCATGAAACTCTTTGGGATAATCCGTTGATCAATCTCGCGCGCCGCTTTACCATGCCCAACTCCGATGCTGGCGATGCCCATCTGACCGAGCGTGCGATCCGAGATTTTGGGGTGTCATTCATGAGTACTGAGATTCACAAGCGCAATATCCTCTACATGCTTAAACGATTTAGTCAGCTTCCAGATCGAGATCTTCGCCGGCCACTCGTTCCGCGGCCATTCTGGAGAGGGGTTCGTACCGTCGACCAGCAGTTGATTCGCTTGGGACTGTCCAGATTTTGCGGAGAGGCAATCGTGTGTTATGCGAAGTAAGCGTATTTGTTATTGAGCCCAAAGAGGCGCCTTTCGGATGTTCAAATTGCGAAACTGCGCCTTTTGGTTCGTGTCATGAGGCATTGCACAGATGCCGTTTCTGACCTAGGCTTGTCTTCGATGGCAGATGGTTCGTTTGGGCCGTGCATTGGATGTACGATAAAATCGCCTTCGGTTACTAGTGGTGTTCGATGACTATTAACGTTGCGAGTGTAACAGTGGCCCGTAACGCAGTCCGGTTGTTGCCGCGTCAGATCGAGGCCCTCCTCTGTCAGACAATGCCACTTCAGGAAATCATTGTGGTAGATAATGCCTCCACTGACGGCACGGGCGCGCTGCTTGCCGATCGCTATCCCCAAGTGACCGTGCTAAGGATGTCAGAGAACCTGGGGGCAGCGGGCGCGTGGGCTGCCGGTCTCTCTTACGCCGCACTCGAAAGACGCCACGACTGGATCTGGAACTTTGACGATGATAGTGTTCCAGGCGCGGATTCCCTATCAAACTTGTTGCGTGGAATCGGGTCACTGAATGGCATCCAGTCTGAAGTCGGAATAATCGCACCGATGCCCGTGCACCGGGAGACGAAAACATACTATCCACCTTTGTTTTGGCGCGACGGATTTGTGAGACCCAGCGCCGGGCAAATACGCGAACCATTGTGGTTTGCTGACCTGGTGATCGCGTCCGGCAGCCTGATTCGGCGAGAGGTGGTGGAGAGAATTGGGTTGCCGCGTGCGGATTTTTTCATGGACTTCTTCGACTATGAATATTCCCTTCGAGCGAGAGCATGTGGTTACAGGATTGCGGTGGTACCGGGGGTTGAACTGAGTCATGAAATCGGGAATGCCCAGATGGTGAGACTGCCGGGTCAATCTCGGCTGTGGACAAGCTACCCCCCCTGGCGCGAGTACTACAACAGTCGAAATTTAGCCTACGCGGGTTGGCATCTTTACCCCAACCGGAGGACGAAGCGATTTGTGTTGAAACATGTGGCTCGGCATGCCGGCGCTGTCGTGCTTTTCAGTTCGAAGAAGATGGCGTGCCTTTGGAAAATGATTCAAGGGTTCTGGGACGGCCGCCGGGCAAGGCTAGGTATACGTTTTCGGCCCGATCGGCAGCAATATGATTACAACGAGATTAAGGCCGAGAACTGCAATTTGATTTCTCGCCGGCGATCGGGTTATCAATGAAAACGGTTATGGAAGAGAAGGTCGGCCAAGTGGGATCTTCTTTGCGAAGACCACTTAAAATCGCGATGCTGGGATCCCGAGGAATACCTCACACCTATAGCGGTTATGAAACGTTTCTTGGAGAAGTGGGACCGCGTCTAGTTGGGCGCGGGCATGAAGTGATCGTGTATTGTCGACGGAGCCTCTTCCAAGAGAGGCCGAAAACGTACAAGGGAGTGCGACTCATCTATTTGCCGAGCATCGAAACGAAAACGATGGGAACGTTGACGCACACGTTTGTCTCAATGGCGGATGTACAGTTCCGCGGAGTGGATGTGATTTTCGTCGTGAACCTGGTGAATGCCTTCCATTGTATTTTGCCGCGGATGATGGGGAAGAATGTAGCGATTAATGTAGATGGGCTGGATTGGAAACGGGGTAAGTGGGGGAAGCTAGGCAGAAAGTACTTTTACTGGAATGCGAAATGGGTGGGAAGGATTTGCGCCACGGGAGTCGTGACGGACGCCCGGGAAATGCGGCGGATTTATCTGGAGGAGTTCGGAACACCAAATGTGAGTATCGCTTATGGGGCAAACATCGAGAATGCGGAACAGCCAGAGATTGTGAAGCAATACGGCCTGGAACCCTCAGGGTATTACTTGGTGGCAAGCAGGCTGGTTCCAGAGAACAATGCGGATCTCATCCTGCAGGCATTCGAGAGAGTGAAAACAACGCGCATACTAGCTATCGCCGGGGAAGCAAACTACCGAAGCCCATTTGTGGACCGACTGAAAGGGACAAGGGATGTGCGCGTAAAGTTCCTGGGGCATGTGGGCAACGCTGAGCATGTGAAGGAGCTGCACTGTAATGCGTACGCATATGTACACGGGCACAGTTTAGGGGGAACGAATCCGGCATTGTTGAAAGCGCTGGGATACGGCAACTGTATACTGGCGCTGGCAACAGCGTTCAATCACGAAGTACTGCAGGACTATGGGATCCTTTTCGAGAATAATGCGTCAGACCTCGCAAGAAAGCTGCAGCAAATCGACGAACATCCCGAGATCGCGGCGCAATTCCGGTCTCGCGCACCGCAGAGAATACGCGAAGCTTACACTTGGGAAATGGTTACGGATCACTATGAAGAGCTTTTTTTGCAGTTAGCAAACGGACAAGATCCAACCAAGATGCATTCCACGATTACGCAACAGGTGCGCCACCAGGAGCAACACGTCACCAGAGTTTCGGCCATGAGTGTCCATGACTAGACATGAGTGTCCATAACTGAAAGACAGTCTGTGTAAGAGCAATCAAAACGACTTTACAGATTATCGGGGCACTCGATTCGTTATCCTGCGCGCCTTTCATTCTTATCTGATGGATTACTATCAAGATTTCTAATTAACCGGAGGAGAGCACATGGCATTTCAGGTAGAGTCACGTCATCTGGGCGAGGTGGTGGTATTGTCTGGCCATGCTTATGAAGATGATAGGGGATATTTCATGGAGACCTACCGGGAAGATCAATTTCGAGAACTGGCGCTACCCGGATGTTTTGTGCAGGACAACCATTCTTATTCGCGGAAGGGAGTTGTGCGAGGACTGCATTTTCAGTGGGATCCACCCATGGGGAAGTTGATGCGGGTGACGCGCGGTGCGGCGTTTCTTGTGGCCGTGGACCTGCGAATCGGATCCCCGACCCTTGGGAAGTGGGCAGGAATCGAAGCGACAGCCGAGAACAGGAAACAGGTGTGGGCCCCGGCGTCGTTTGCGCGCGGCTTTTGTGCGCTCACCGACGGGGTTGAAGTGCAATACAAATGCACAGGTATTTATAACGGGAAGGCTGAGTCCGCTATCCGGTGGGACGATCCCGATTTGGCAATTGCGTGGCCCAAGCTAGATTTCCAAGTCTCCGACAAGGACCGCAACGCCCAGACTTTTGCGGAATGGCTTGCATCTCCGATTTCCGACAAGTTTACCTACCAAGGTGAACCGGTCGGCTCGTATCAACATTAACTCCAACTCGTTTACGGGAGATTAGTTCACATGAAATTACTAGTAGCAGGAGGAGCAGGCTACCTGGGTAGTGCGCTGATCCCGCGGCTACTCGAACGGGGATATCTGGTTGACGTCGTTGACCTCTTTTGGTTTGGGAACAACCTACCGCCGGACGCCGGAATTCTGAACAAGGACATCTTCGACCTCACAGTCTCCGATCTGCAGGGATATGACCAGGTTGTCTTTCTTGCCGGCCTGTCGAATGATCCCATGGCGGAATACTCCCCGAGCAAGAACTTCATTTTCAATGCCGCAGCGCCTGCGTACTTAGCATACGTTGCTAAGAAAAGCGGGGTGAAGCGTTACATCTATGCAAGCTCCTGTTCGGTTTACGGCTACACGGAGAACGAACTTTACGACGAAAACCGTCCTGTCTCCTCTTGTTATCCGTACGGTATCTCCAAACTTCAAGGCGAGCAGGCGGTAATGAATTTGGCCGACAAAGAATTTTCCGTTATAGCCTTACGGAAAGGCACTGTGTCCGGGTACAGCCCCCGGATGCGACTTGACCTCATTATTAACACCATGTTCAAGTGTGCTATGAGAGACCAGGAAATCACGGTCAACAACCCGTCTATTTGGCGCCCGATTGTCAGCATCGAGGATGCTATTAGCGCGTACATTCGTGCTATCGAGGCAAACGAAACGATTTGGGGAACCTTTAATGTAACCTCAGGAAACTATACTGTGGGAGAAGTAGCTGATCAGGTCAAAACTGAGCTAGAGGAAGCACTGGGTACTCGCATAAAACTTAACATCAAGCACATCAAAGACGTGCGGAATTATAAGGTTAGCTTCGAAAAAGCACGAAACGTATTGAGCTTTCATCCTCGACACGATGTTAGAAGTATCGTCCGTAACCTGATAACAAACATGGACAATTTTTCCGACTGGGATAATCCTCTTTATTACAACATTCAGACTTTTCAGTTGCTGGATAACGGTGTTACGAAGGCGGGTGCTGTAGCCGCAGCGGGTGCAAACGCACGATGAAGGTCGCAGTCATTGGTGCTGAGGGGCAGTTGGGCAGCGATGTATGCGACGAATTCGAAAAGAATTCCGACGACGTACATCGGGTTAATCATGCGATGTTGGATATCGCCCTGCTGGATAATGTTGCAATAGCTTTATCAGAAATCAAGCCGGACATAGTCGTTAATACGGCCGCTTTTCATAACGTAGAAAAATGTGAGCACGATCCTTTCACGGCATTTTCTGTTAATGCTCTCGGCGCCCGCAATTTAGCTGAGGTTACCCGCGAAATCGGAGCGCTTTTCATCCACATTAGTACGGATTATGTTTTTGACGGCACAAAGCTGCAGCCCTATGAGGAGACGGACACGCCCCGACCCCTGAACGTGTATGGCAACAGCAAGCTCTCAGGTGAGTATTTTGTTCGTAGCATTGCAGAACGATACTTTATTCTTCGCACATCCGCTTTGTACGGTAAGCATCCGTGCCGAGCGAAAGGTGGGTTGAACTTTGTGGAGTTGATGCTAAAGTTGGCGCAGGAGCGAGAGGTGATCAAGGTCGTTGACTCCGAAATTGTTACGCCGACTTCCACCGCAGAACTTGCTAGACAAATAGTGGAGGTGAGCCGCTGCGACGCTTTCGGGCTCTATCACGCCACCGCCGAAGGTAGCTGTTCATGGTATGAATTTGCTCGAGAGATATTCGCGCTCGCCGAAAGAAAGGTTCATCTCGTGGCTGCTGGACCTCATGATTTTCCGGCCAAGGTGGCTCGCCCGGCTTATTCAGTCCTCGAAAACCGTGGTCTGAAGGCAATCCGCTTGAATGGTTTTAATGACTGGCGCCACGGGCTGAAAACATACTTAGGCCTATCTGTAGGAGCAGCGCGGTAAGAAGGCGGCGATATCGAGAGCCCAACCGATACACGATCTGCGAAGCGCCCTCTGAGCTCGCTCCCTCCTTCGCCGCCACCACGAGCACCTCAATCAGCTAACCCTCCCGCGATTCCTGCTTCGCGACTGCTCAAGGATGTGTGTTTCTGCCCATTGGGAAAACAACTTGAACAATCTGCTAATGGACTGCAACCGTATCTCGGATTACGATTTTCCAGGTTAGCTCTCGCCAGGAAGTCTGCACAGAACATTTCGAGACAGTACCCCCGGGATTTATCGGTCCCCCAGCATCAGCGCTGCCGGCCTCGAGAGCTTGCTCAATGACTGGGATTTGGCGCCGGTAGATTTTGAAATAGATGATCTCGTGCGGTTCTGTCTCGCGCCCCATCAGCTCCTTCTCCAGTTCCCGCGTGAGCTGTCCCCTCGGCATCCCCCCGCTTTCTGCAGCAACGTTGCTTAATCGAAGTGCTGACCCTCTGATCGCGCCACCTTCGCAGTTCTAAGCCCCTTCGTCCAACCCACCTCCTGCAAGTCCTTTCTGACCTGCAGGGGCAAATGTTTGTGGATCGACATACGGTGGTAGCATTCCGCGGTGATTCCGGGGACAGACGCTCCAGGAATTTGTCGAACGACTTCACTATGCGCCGACATGCAGAAATCAAGCTTGTCAACCCCACCCAAGGTCTTCTCCCGAACGCCGCATGACCTTGGCATCGACGAGTTCCTGTCGGCCCAACCACAGGTCGACACAAGGGCAGGTGGTGCAGGGGTTCTGGGGGAAACGTACGCCGCGAAGTGACCGGTAGCGAACACGGTAACATATACGGGAAAATCCCCATTCACAGATGGACGCAAAATCGCTAAAGTTCGCAAACCCGTTGATCCAAACCAATACACATCTGGTAGGTAGGTTGACACCTCTACGGAGAATGAGAACGATGCCACGACATGTTCAATGATCTGTGGTTTCTCCTAATGTCTGCAGTAGTTTGCTAACGAATCTTCCATTTCATCGCGCTGATGCAAGGTCACGGTTATGAGCAGGGAGAAGTCTGGCGTTGGAGTTTTTCTGCTGGCGGAGAGCCGGCTACTGCGGGAGCTGTTCGCTCGCGTCCTTGCGAGAAGGAGCGACATTCGGGTTGTGGGCGCAGGTACTCCGTCATTGCAGAGTTTGTCAGAGGTCATTGCCGCTAATCCAGATGTGCTGTTGTGTGATTCGTTGGGACCTGCTTTGTCGACCGGCGAGCTGCTGTTGGAGGTGCGCCGTAATCTGCCTGCGCTCAGTATCGTAATGTTCGGTATGGACGCTGACCAGGAAAAATTTCTGACCGCTGTACACCATGGCGTGACGGGCTACGTACTGAAGGATGCTTCAGCGGCGGATGTTGCGGGCGCGATTCGGGCCGTATCCAATGGAGAGTCGGTATGTCCACCTACACTGTGTCGAGCCCTGTTCGATCATGTAGCGGGTTCGGAAGCTTGGCGTCCAGGAGTTCAAGTCCGCCAAAATCTCGGTCTCACCCGAAGAGAGCAGCAACTGGTGCAATTGCTCAGCGAAGGCCTCACGAACAAGGAAATAGCTGCTACGTTCAATCTCGCAGAGCAAACAGTTAAGAACCACGTTCGGCGGATGCTGCGCAAGGTGGGCGCCACGGATCGCCTGGAGGCGATAGAACGCTGGCGTGAGCTGGGATTCTGGACCTGAGATTCGGCGATGGAATGGTCATACGAAGTTTGTGCTCTTGATTCGTTTTCACGTTCGCTCAAACTCCTCTCTTAATGATCAACTGACGCGGTGCGATCGAAGAGACCGAGGGGTCGGACTGCCTTGGCCCTGACGATTACAAGCGGGCCCAAAGTTGGCCGGCAAACCTCAATTAAAGCGAAATGCCGCTCTTCCTGAGTGCTTGCCTTAGCGTGCTCGAAACTGAGCTTGACACCGCCGAAATTGTTACAGATGAGGATTTTGCAACAGTTTCGAGGCTAGATTGCATCATCGACTATCATTTACCGTTGCACGGATACGGTCGGATGCGAGAGTCGCGCCAAATTCGCATAGCTAGACTCCCAGACACGATAAACATTCCAGCTCGGCAAAAACTTTGCGACTAGTTCGTGCGGCGCGGGAAAAAGTATTTCCTGGTTCCTATGAGTGAAGTCGAGGATGACCTTCGCGAAATGGAGAAGGACTTGCACAATCTTTACGTACAGCAAATTCGCGAAGCGCCGGTCCACAGACGCCTGCTCAGCAAGCTGAATCTAGGCGCCCGCATCTGGCCGATGAGTGTAATACGGACTTTGCAACCGTTGTGGCGTACTCAATGGAGGCCGCCACACACTGGAGGAACTCTGCGCATAGGAGGCCTTTTGAATGTACGCAAGCAAGCGATCGGTTGTTCTTAGCCTGGTTCCGCTTCTGTGTGCCCTTTCAGCATTTCCCCAGGCCGCCGTTGCTTCCCTTGATCACGCGAACCAATTTGGCGACGCGACTATAACGAGCGAAAAACAGATTTTCGCCATGCCAAACTTCCCGAAGCCTGGAGAAGAGTCAAAGATCCAACCGTTGGATGAAAAATTGCGGAGCTCCAAGCCGGCTGACTTCAACCGAGACATCTATTACAGAAACAAGCTCGAATTCTCGTTGGACGTGGGATGGCTGCCCATCAATATCCCGTTTCCTTTGGACGTTTTCGTAGGCGATGTCTATAACACGTACCCCCTCAAATACACACTCGTACCCATCCTTGCCTCCCTCCGATGGCATATGAACGACGTAGGAGGTCCTTGGATTCTACGCGGCAATTTCGATCTTACCCTCACCGGATCCGTTACCGCGATTCCGAGGGGACCTGAGACCCGGTATTTCTCGTACATCATGGGCATTCGACGTAACTTTGTCCCGCGTCACTTGAGGACGGCACCCTATTTTGATATACGCCTTGGCGCCGGGAACATTGACGCGAAGGGCCCCGCTGGTGTGCTGTACGCGCAAGGACAAGACCTCACATTCACTGTGAACATGGGCAGTGGGGTGCGATATAACTTCAGTCCTCGCTATTCAATTTCGGCCGGTCTGAATTTCATGCATATATCGAACCTTGACATGTCCGAAGGTAACGGTAAACCGAACTGGGGCATTCGGAACTATGGCATTAATGTTTACGGACCGATGATTGGCATCGATATGAAGTTGGGTAAGCGCAATCGACACTCTGAGCAGTAAAATTCGAATCGGTACGCTTGCGTAGCAAGCGCGACGAATGCGAGATCAACATTGCCTGAAAGCAATCTCTCAGGATTTGGCTGTTGACTTGAGAAGTGCACTCAAGCTTTGGATGTCTTCGGGTGCGGCGTCGCCGAATACCACGTAGCGGAGGCCCTCCTGAGTCCATGTTTCTGCATTGAAGGTCTGCCGCCGCTCCACCCGAGAACTGTTTCCAAGACTATCGGCTGCACTTTCCGGAAACATGAATACGGAAATCTGGTGCTTACGAATTTGGTAGATCAGGTGCGCTCCGGAGGTTTGTCCCAGGTACGCGACTCGACCTCCAATCAGGGTGAACTCGCTGTTCTGCAGTTCGGGCAGATTAAACGTAAAGGGAATCTTGCCCTGAAACCATGGTTTCACGGTGTGGCGATCGGAAGAAACCACGTCCACCGGGTTCGGGCTCCCGAGCGTCGCGACGTGCAGATCGGCGAGTTCACTGTAAACCTGTTGCTGGTGCAGATTCTGTCTGCCGATGTAAGTGGTGATCGCGCCTGCGACCAGTAGAAGTGCCAACGTAGCCGTGGCCATGGTCCACCCGAAATTCCACGACCTCCGCGGCTTCGCAGCGATCTGTTTTTGAATCTTGCTGCGGAAATCCGCGCTCGGGGTGAACCGGCTTCCGGCCGTTTTCACCGCTCGTTTCAATTGAACGCGTGCCAGAACATCCGCCGCGCAGGCCGGGCATGTGCGCAGGTGGGCGTCGAGCGCATGCATGGCCTCAGCGTTCAGTTCGCCATCAAGGTAAGCGTCGATTTGGGTTTGAAACTGTTCGTGGGCCATCAAATTCCTTCTAGCTTTTCTCCAGCTTCTGTTTCACAAGTGTGCGCAATGCCGCGCGCGCCCGCGACAGCCGCGACATCACCGTGCCCAGGGGAATTTCGAGCGCCTCGGCGATTTCCTGGTATGACATCTCTTCTACTTCGCACAGCAGCAGAACTTCGCGGGAGCGAACCGGGAGTTCCTCGAGTGCCGAATACAGCAGAGCCTGATTGGAGCGATCAATCAGGATCGCTTCCGGGGTTTGCGTGTCGGCAACAACAGGCGCTCCACCGTCCTCTTCGCTTTCGAGCGGCACGGTCATCTTTGCTTTCAGCCCCGTACGCGACGTCAGGAACGTGTTGCGCAGGATACGGTACATCCACGCGCGGAAGTTCGTGCCGGGCTGGTAGGACGAGTAGCCGCGTAACGCCTTGACATACGTCTCCTGCACAAGGTCCTCCGCCTCCTCACGATTCTGTGCCAGCCAGTGCGCGAAATTGTAGAGCTGCTCAAAGAGCGGCATGGCCAACTCTTCGAACGTTGCGGTCTTGAGGGTCGGCGCCGACACGCACACTAGAGTAAACCGAGAAGGGCCAGGTTTTATTCCCCATTTACATATGAATTTTTGGAGAGGTCGTTTGTCGTTGGCCAAACCCCGTGGTCGTCGGTCTTCGACCTAGACGGGGCTTGGTCCGGGTCATCGGCTCCATCGAATTGCCGGTATGACGGCAAATGGCAGGGAAGTCCTCGATGCTCAATTAGTTATCTGTAGGCTATAGCAATTCTTCTTCCCGAACCGAGGCTTGCGGGGCCGAAAAGAGCCCGGCAAGGACTCCTGGAATGCCTGCCAATCGCGACCAGAACGCTTATAGGCGCATTTCGAGGCCGGGGTGATGGTTTGGGTTGTCCGGAGGCCTAGCGAACGATCCTGGGGCTTGCTATCGCAAAAATTATCTTTAAGAAAATGAAATTCAATTTCAGCATAGGTCATTCCGAGCGCAGCGAGGAATCTCGTTCTTGGGCCGCAGCGGGCCGCCTCAGATTGCTGGCTGCGCTCAGAGTGACAAATCAATCTCCCGAGCGAAGCTCGGTTAAGATGGCGATCTACTCTGCTTTGGCCGACTCGGCGCGGTCATACACCGAGCGGATGATGATCGGCGTATTCAGCTTTTTGCTTTCCACGGTCAGGGTATCGGCTAGTTGCTTGCCTTCGCCGGTTATCTCGTAGCTGTGGGAGATTTTTTCGCCATTGGGGCCCTTTTCTTCTGTCACCAGGGTTTCGTGATTCCAGTGCGCCTTTACCTGTGCCTGGTCGCTGTCTTTCTTGGGTTTTTCGAGCTTGCGGCCATCCGTGAATAGTGTACGGACGTGGCTTTGGGTGTCGGTCATGTCAATCTCGGGACCCTTCTGGGTAACCTTGAGCTGATCGGGCGCTTCGACGAGGTCGCGCAGCCGTGCCCGCTGATCGTCGGAGCCTGCGCCTTGGCCGCGCCCCATTCCAGGCCCTCCGCCCGGCCGGCCCATTCCACCCACTCCAATGCCGGGGATTCCCATCGTCACTCCGCCGCCGCCCATCCCTCCGGGTCGTCCCATGGGGCCGTTCTGATCACGATCCTGCATCGCCGAACGTAATTTCTCGCGGGGATCGTCACTTTGCTCGCGGTTCAGTTTCCAGGTCCCATTCAGCGCGGGCTCTCCCTGATGAGCCTCGGCCTCGGAAGCCGCCGGCTTCGATTGCTCCGCAGACTGTTTTGCCGCGTAAGCCACTGCTACGACAAATACCAGGCCTAATGCAAACGTGAATCGCTTCCAGAAAACCCAGGCATGCGTGTTGTTCCCATTCGCTGACATGAGCAACTCCGTTCGTATGTCGCCCTGCCTCCGGCAGACGTATGCGTCCCCTGAAGACACGAAAAGTGCCCCGAAGCACAGGACTATGACGAAGATTCAGCGCACTGCTGAATGCTCATGTGATGGAACAAATGAAGCCAAGGATGTCCAGTGCCGCTCAGCTTTCCCGTAAAGATTTGTAAACGCGAGGGCGGATGTGCGGCGTGGCCTGGGCAGTTCAATGGGGACTGCTTGCACCTGGAGATGGCCGGCTAGCGCACTGCGTCTCGGGGCTCGATGCGAGTCAAGCGCTTTACACTGCTTTCCGGTTCGCGGTGGAAATGCATATCTGCTTCTCGTCAGACCCGAACAGCAATGGGGTCTTTCGACTCCATTCGGCTGGCGCCTCACTGCGCTCAAGATGACAGAGAATTAAAGCCTGCGTTCAGGATGACAGAGAGTTAAAACTTGGCTCAAGATTACGGACAAATTGAAACTTGCGAGGGCCGACGGATTACTGTCCGGGGCGGAACTGCGGCGAGATTACCAACCGGTTGGGGGATTTCTTGGCGTCTTTCTGATGCTGGAAGACGAGATCCAGTCCTTCTTCAGCAGCGGCTGGGGCTTGCGCCAGCAAGTCGGCCAGCGAACGAAACGCACGGCTGACTTCCTGTGAATCATGGGCCGCCACTGGGGTACCCTTATCAATCGCGGGCGCGATCAACTGATAGTTATTGGGAACCTTCCAAAGAATTTTGCAGGCGGTTGCCTTTTCGACGTCTTCTTCGCTGAAGCCGGGAATTTTCTTGTAGCGATTCATGACCAGTCGCAGATGCTTGCGGCCGTTGCCTTCTTCCAGGAAGTTTCGAATGCGGCCCGCGCTCCAGAGCGAGACCACATCGGTCTGCGCGACCATGAGCACGACGTTGGATAGATCCGAGAGCAGGCGGGTAGTCTCGTCCATGCGGCCCGAGCAATCGACTACAACAAAGCGATAGTGGCTTACCAGCAAGTCGAACAAGCGAGCCAACTCGGCCGCTGCCGGCGCCGTCGTGTAAGGCTGTTGGGGGCCAGCCAGCAGGTGCAGGCCGTCCTTGGTGGAGGTCATCAGCCCTTCGAGCAGGGAAGCATCCATGCGGTGCAGATTTTGCAGCGCGTCCATCACACTGAAGGTGGGACGGGCGTTGAGATGCAGGGCGGCATGTCCGATCGGCGAGAAATCAACTAGGATCGTTTGCCCGTGATGCTGCTGGAGCGCCACGGCGGTGTTGACCGCCAGCGTGGTCGCGCCGCTTCCGCCCTTGGCATTAATGACGGTGAACACGCGCGCTTTCCCAGTGGTGCGGCTTCTGCTCCGCGCAGAGGAGAATCGGGTGAAGGCCTCCAGCAGGCCTTCGGTTCCGGTCATGCGATCCACAAATTCGCCGGCACCGGCCCGCATGGCGCCGACAATCGCCATCGGATTGCGCATGTCGCCCACGGCGAAGATTCCGATATCGCTGGTAGTCGCGCGGATCAATTCAATGGCATGGATGGCGCGTTGCGGATCGTCGGAATTGACATCGACGAGAGCTACTTCGGCGCGATGCGATTGCATCTGCCGCACTACTGGGTCGGTAGCGCTTAGAGGAAAGCCAATGTTGCTGAAAACGATACGGGCGACGTGCGTGCTTTCCAACCGGTTCTGGAGTACCACCAGTTGTTCGCGATCTTCGGTAAGGACCGCCACTGCAATGCCATGCATGGCTTGATTCTCGCTAAAATCCTTCTGTGTTTGCATGGTATTGGGGGACGGACCTCTCAGCCAAGTGACTTTTGTAACCTGCAGCAATCAATCCAGAGCGATTCTACTAAACCAAGTGCAAGGGATGAAGAGGCTAGATGTACAGAGGGAAAAATCCACATCAAGATTTCCCGACTGGAGACATTCTATGCGAATCCCCAGTACTTGAAAAGAGCCGGATAGCCATGAAATCGGCAATTGGCGCGGAATTCAAGCTTCCCAGATTGGGAAAACAACCCCTGCAACCTAGGACGCCACGCGGCGCGTCTCCGGTCGAACCTTTACTCGCTCCTCATCGGGCCGGGCATGCAAGGACGAGATGCGGCTGAACGAGTCCGAGACTTCGTGTGGCGCTGACTCCGCCAGGTATTCATAACCCGTAAAATGAACCGCGACTCCAAGCTTCGTCCCTACCGCCGGTTGCACCACGCGCAGCACAGTTCCCTGGCAACGGACGCGCATGCTTTCGCCGAGCGTGATCTCCGAGGGCATCAGCAGCGTAACTTCGATCGCTTCGCCGGCCGCCAGAGGGAAATCCGTATAGAAAAACGTTCCCTGCGAACTGAGATCCTGGGTAAACCCGCAGGACTCATGTTGCGCCCCGGACAGCCTCACCGAAACCGGGACGTGAATATTGAAGCGCTGTCCACAGCGGCGTTCCAGATGATCAGGGGTCGTGGTCATGGGTTCCTCGAAGGCGGAGCGAGATCCCAGCGGGGAGCAGCCAGGACAAACCAGAACTTTACCTCAGGTTGAGTCCGGTGGGAAGTAGTGTTTTCATTACGCGCCGGCGAGTGGCAAGAAAGTTCACACATTCGTACGCGGAGGAACACAAACCCGGTCCGCCGGGCTTCCTTTCGGCGACCCGGAACACCTCCCGGGGTGACCTGTATCACAGCCGAAAAGGATCAAAAGACAGAACAATGGAGGTCGCCCTCAGATGCGGCAGATGCACGTCCAGACCGACGAGGGACAAATCCGACGACTTTATGGGAGGTTCGTATGGCGCTCACAAAGCAGCAGGCGCTTGACTATCATTCCGGGCAACGTCCTGGAAAAATTGAAGTTGTTCCTACCAAGGCCTGCCGCACTCAGCGTGATTTGTGCCTTGCTTATACCCCCGGGGTCGCTGTCCCTTGTCTCGAAATCGAAAAGAATCCGCACGACGTCTTCAAGTACACCGGTCGAGGAAATTTGGTGGCAGTGGTGAGCAACGGCACGGCTGTCCTGGGATTGGGCGATATCGGGCCCCTTGCCGGGAAGCCGGTGATGGAAGGCAAAGCAGTCCTGTTTAAGCGGTTTGCCGACGTGAATGTGTTTGACCTTGAAGTCAACAGCCACAATCCCGACGACGTCATCAAGCTGTGCCAGTTGCTGGAGCCGACGTTCGGTGGCATTAATCTCGAGGACATCAAAGCCCCGGAATGTTTCTACATCGAGGAGACGCTTCGGAAGACGATGAAGATTCCTGTCTTCCACGACGACCAGCACGGCACGGCGATCATTTCTGGTGCCGCACTGCTGAATGCTCTGGAAGTGGCGGGCAAGGCGATCGAGCAGGTGCGGGTCGTTTTCAATGGCGCGGGCGCGGCTGGCATCGCGTGCGCCGAACACTACGTGCGCCTGGGAGTGAAGCGCGAGAACATCATTTTGTGCGACACCAAGGGCGTGGTCTACGAGGGCCGTGGCGCGGGTATGAATACGTACAAGGAACGTTTCGCGCGCGAGACGAACCTTCGCAGCCTGGCCGACGCGGTGCGCGGCGCTGACGTGCTGGTAGGTTGCTCGGTGAAGGGCGCTGTTACCGCAGAGATGCTCCGCTCCATGGCTCCGCGTCCGATCGTATTCGCGATGGCAAATCCTGACCCGGAAATCAGTTATGAAGAGGCGAAGGCCAACCGGGGCGACCTCATTTTCGCGACCGGCCGTTCCGACTATCCCAACCAGGTGAACAATGTTCTCGGCTTCCCCTTCATTTTTCGGGGAGCACTCGATGTGCGGGCCACTGCCATCAACGAGGAAATGAAACTCGCCGCGACGCGCGCTCTCGCAGCCCTCGCCAAGGAAGACGTGCCGGATTCCGTGTGCCGGATTTATGGAGTCGAACGCCTGAAATTCGGACCCGAGTACCTGATCCCCAAGCCATTCGATCCTCGCGTTTTGTGGTGGGAGGCTCTGGCCGTCGCCAAGGCTGCAATGGAGAGCGGCGTCGCGCAGGAGCCTGTCGACCTCGATATCTACCGCGAGGAACTGGAGCGGCGGCTAGGTAAGGCGCACGAGGTCACGCGCATGATGATCCACAAAGCGCAGGCGCATCCGAAGCAGGTGGTTTTTCCGGAGGGCGACAACGAAAAGATCCTGCGGGCGTGTCACTCGCTGGTGGAAGAAAACATCGCGCGGCCCATTCTGCTGGGCGATGCAGTCAGCATCCGGAAGAGCATTGCCGATCTCGGGCTCGATATGCACGGCGTAAGCATCGTCGACCCCTCCACCTCACCGCAGCGCGAGCGCTATATCCAGGAATTGTTCCGGCTTCGGCAGCGGCGCGGCATGACGCTCTCGGAGGCAAAAAGCCAAATCGCGAACCGCAATGTCTTCGGGTCGATGATGCTGCACACGGGCGATGCCGACGCGCTGGTGTCGGGTGTGACCCAGCATTTCCCCGATACGATCCGCCCGGCGCTCCAGATCGTTCGCGTCCGGGAGGGCCTGCATAAGGTATCGGGCTGCTATGTGATGATCACTCGGAAAGGTGACATCTACTTCCTGGCAGACACGAGTGTGAACATCGAACCCACCGCCGAAGACCTGGTGGAGATTGCGCTCTGCGCCGCACAAACCGCGCGCCGGTTTGATGTCGAGCCGCGCGTGGCTATGCTGTCGTTTTCAAGTTTCGGAAGTACGAAGCATCCACAATCTGAAAAGGTGCGCCGCGCCGTCGAACTGCTGCGCCACGCCGATCCCACGCTCATGGTCGACGGTGAACTCATGGCCGACGATGCGGTTTCTGCGGACTTGGAGGAGACGTACCCATTCAGCTTCTTGAAGGGTGGCGCCAACGTCCTGATCTTCCCCGACCTTGCTTCGGCCAACATCACCTACAAGCTCCTCCAGAAATTAGGTGGCGGTGAGACGCTCGGCCCGATCTTTGTGGGGATGAGCAAGCCTGTGCATCTGGTGCAGCGGAGTGCCGAAGTGGAGGAAATCGTGAACGTCACGGCGATCGCGGTGGTCGACGCGCAAGAGTCCGGACCTCCGATGGAAGTACCCGAAGCCGAGCCTGTGCCCATGACGTTGGAGACGCTCTAGCAGGAACTGCTTCACGAGCGCAGGCAATCACGGGGCTGGCATGGAAAGCGGCACCTGTCGAGCGCCGCCCGGCAGACGGGCGAGACGCCCGTCTCTCACGAACCTTACTTGCTCTTCGGAGGCGGCTTGGGGGTGCTTGCATTCGGCGCCGAACCGAATGGCTGAAGAATCATCCCGCCCTGTGGGTTTCCCGGACTTACGGCTATCCCACTATGTGGGTCAGAAGCCGTCGGATTCAATCCCATCGTGCCCGGAATAAAGCAGGTCATGCGACCGCTCTTTGCGAGCCGCAGTTCAGCAGGACAGGGCCCGCTCGCTAACTGGGCGCCGGTAC
>Ga0210410_10000807_pt1 | contig 31546 bp, 23 predicted proteins | sample IncBWC4MmetaG_FD_161058 | JGI IMG/M metagenome (GOLD analysis project Ga0210410, IMG submission 161058) | Forest soil microbial communities from Barre Woods Harvard Forest LTER site, Petersham, Massachusetts, United States - Inc-BW-C-4-M | ecosystem: Environmental > Terrestrial > Soil >...
AAGCTCGTCGATGGACGACTTCGTCAAGAAACTCCAGAAGCCCCGCGCGGTCTGGTTGATGGTTCCCGCCGCTGTGGTGGATTCCACGCTCGCCGACCTCTCGGCCAAGCTCGAGCCCGGCGACATCGTCATCGATGGCGGCAACTCCTACTACATCGACGACATTCGCCGCGCCAAGGAATTGGCTCCCAAGAAGATCCACTACGCCGACGTCGGCACCAGCGGCGGAGTCTGGGGCCTCGAGCGCGGCTACTGCCAGATGATTGGCGGCGAGAAGGACATCGTCAAACACCTCGATCCTATCTTCAAGACGCTCGCCCCAGGCCGCGGCAACGTCGACCGCACGCCCGGCCGCGAAAAGGCCACCGGCACATCCGAAGAAGGCTACTTGCATTGCGGACCTTCGGGCGCAGGCCATTTCGTCAAAATGGTCCACAACGGCATCGAATACGCCCTGATGGCCGCCTACGCCGAGGGCCTCAACATCATCAAGCACGCCAATGCCGGCAAGGGCACGCGCGAAGTCGACGCGGAAACCACTCCACTGCGCAATCCCGAACACTATCAATATGACTTCAACCTCGCGGACATCGCCGAAGTGTGGCGGCGCGGCAGTGTGGTGGCTTCCTGGCTGCTCGATTTGACGGCCATTTCCCTGCTGGAACAGCCGACCCTCGAGCGCTTCTCGGGCCGCGTGTCCGATTCGGGTGAAGGACGCTGGACGATTCTGGCGGCCATCGAATCGACTGCTCCGGCGCCGGTACTGACGGCATCGCTCTATCAGCGGTTCACCTCTCGCGGTGAAGATGAGTTCGCCGCGAAGATTCTGTCCGCCATGCGTTTCCAGTTTGGCGGCCACATCGAAAAGAAAGCCGGCGCTTAAAAATTTTATAGAAACCACTAGCCTTAAAAGGCAGGAGAGCTTCTTCATGAGCTTGAACCACCCGGCTTCTACGAATCCGATTGCCGCCCCTTGCGTGATGGTCATCTTTGGCGCGAGCGGCGACCTCACCAAACGCAAGCTGATCCCCGCGCTCTGCAATCTCGCGGGAGACGGCCTGCTCTCCAAGCAGTTTGCGGTTGTGGGCTTTGCGGGCAACGACTTCACCACCGAAAGCTTCCGCAAAATGCTGGGAGAAGAAGTTCCGAAGTTCGCCACCGTGCCGGTGAGCCAGGAGCTGTGGAACTGGTTTTCCGAGCGCATCTATTACGTCAAAGGCGACTTTGGGGACATCGAGGCCTACAAGAGGCTGGCGCAGCAGGTCGCTGACGCCAGCAAAGAGCACAACACGCAAGGCAACCGCTTCTTTTACCTGGCTGTCGCGCCGCGTTTTTTTTCGCCGATTGCCAAGATGCTCGGCGATGTGAAGCTAACGGCAGAAGAAAACGGCCAGTGGTCGCACGTCATCGTGGAAAAGCCCTTCGGCCACGATCTGGAATCGGCCAAGCAGCTCAACACCGACTTGAAAAAGGTTCTGAAGGAAAAACAGATTTACCGCATCGATCATTACCTCGGCAAAGAGACCGTGCAGAACGTCATGGTCTTCCGTTTCTCGAACAATATCATCGAGCCGCTGTGGAACCGCAATTACGTGGACCACGTGCAAATCACGGCGGGCGAGACTGTTGGAGTCGAGCAGCGCGGCGGGTTCTATGAAACCGCCGGCGCGTTGCGCGACATGGTTCCCAACCACCTTTTCCAATTGCTGACCTTGACGGCCATGGAGCCGCCCATCTCCTTCGATGCCGACGAAGTGCGCAACAAGCAGGCTGAAGTTTTGCACGCCATTCAGCCACTGGGCCCCGAAGACGTCCTAACGCACTCGGTGCGCGGTCAATACGGCGAAGGCACCGAAACCGGCAAGCCCGTTCCCGGATATCGCACCGAAAAGGATGTCGCGCCTGACTCAAACACCGAGACTTTCGTCGCGCTGAAACTCATGATCGACAACTGGCGCTGGGCCGGCGTGCCGTTTTATCTGCGCACCGGCAAACGTCTTGCCCGAAGGACTACCGAAGTCGTGATTCAGTTTCGGCGCACGCCGTTCGTGCTTTTCCGCAATACCACGGTGAAAAACGTCGAGACCAACCGTCTGGTCATCCATATTCAGCCGGAAGAAGGCATCTCTCTCAGCTTCGGCGCCAAGATACCGGGTTCGGTCATGAAACTTGGCCTTGTGAACATGGATTTCGATTACACCACCTACTTTGGAACCGAACACAACACCGGATACGAACGGCTGATCCGGGATTGCATGGCCGGCGATGCCACCTTGTTCCAACGCGCCGACATGGTGGAAGCGGGCTGGAGTGTGATTCAGCCATTGATCGACGTTTGGCACGCGCTGCCGGCGCGGGACTTCCCAAATTACGGCGCCGGTACGTGGGGCCCGGCGGATTCCGATGCGCTGCTGGAGCGCGACGGCCGCGCCTGGCGCAAAATCGGCGAAGAGGAAATTGACAGGCACGGCGGAAAGATCGAGTAAGTAAATCGGGCGGCAATTTCCTGATGGGGGCCAGCGTGGAGCGGGAAATCCGAATTCTGGCGGATGGCGCGACGATCGCCAAGCGTGTTGCGGGCATATTCGTGGAAGCCGCGGCGGCAGCGGTAAAGGAAAAGGGTTCCTTCACCGTGGCCCTGGCCGGCGGCTCGACCCCAAAAACCCTTTACGGCTTGCTGGTGAATGATGCTGCCCTGCGCTCCCAGATCCCCTGGGACAAGATTCATTTCTTTTTTGGCGATGAGCGCAGCGTCGGCCCCGACAGTCCGGACAGCAACTATCGCATGGCCAACGAAGCCCTGCTTTCCAAAGCGCCCATCAAGCCCGAACAAGTCACGCGCATTAAAGGCGAGAATCCCGACACGGATCAGGCCGCCAAAGAATACGAGCAGATGCTTCGCGCCTATTTCAAGCTTTCCGATGGCCAGTACCCGCGCTTCGATCTGGTCCTGGTGGGCATGGGCAACGAGGGCCACACCCTCTCGCTCTTCCCCGGCACCAAAGCGCTGCATGCCGGCAATCGCATCGTTTCCAGGAACTGGGTCGGCAAGTTGTATACGGAGCGCATCACGCTCACCGCGCCTGCGGCGAGCAACGCCAAACTGGTGATCTTCATGGTCACCGGAGCGGACAAAGCTCCCGCCCTGAAAGCCGTTCTGGAAGGGCCTGTTGAACCGGAACAATTGCCGGCGCAATCGATTCAGCCTGCGAATGGCAAGCTGGTGTGGCTGATCGATACCGCCGCGGGCGCGATGCTTGCAAAAGGAATTAGGGAATAAGTCCAAGCGAGGAGAGACCAATGGCCACGAGCGCAGCACTCAGCAAAATTGAAACTTATCTAGAAGACAAGGCGGAATCCCTCCTGGGATTCAAGTCTCCCAAAATCGCCAAGGAGCGTCTGCATCTTCCCGGCCCCGATTTCGTCGACCGCATTTGGGCGCACTCGGACCGCAACGTTCGCGTGCTCACCAACCTCCAGCGTATGTTCAACTTCGGGCGGCTCGCGGGCACCGGCTATCTATCGATTCTCCCCGTCGATCAGGGCATCGAGCATTCCGCCGGCGCCAGCTTCGCGCCCAACCCCGACTACTTCGACGGTGAAAATATCGTCAAGCTGGCCCTCGAGGGCGGCTGTAACGCCGTGGCTTCCACCTATGGTGTGCTGGGTTCCTGCGCCCGCAAGTACGCCCACAAAATCCCGTTCATGGTGAAAATCAACCACAACGAGTTGCTGACTTTCCCGAACAAGGCGGAAGAGATTCTTTACGGCACCGTCGAGGAATGCTGGAACATGGGTGCAGCCGCGGTCGGCGCCACGATTTATTTCGGCTCCGACGGCGCCAGCAAGCAGATCATCGAAATCAGCCAGGCGTTTGCCCGGGCACATGAACTCGGAATGGCCACCGTGCTGTGGTGCTATCTGCGCAACAACGCCTTCAAAAAGGACAAGGACTATCACCTCTCCGCCGACCTTACCGGCCAGGCCAACCACCTGGGCGTCACCATTCAGGCCGACATCATCAAACAAAAGCTCCCCGAAAATAACGGCGGCTATGCGGCGCTGCAAATGGGTGATTCCAGCTACGGCAAGTTCGACAAGCGCATTTACACCGACTTGGCCAGCGATCATCCCATCGACCTGTGCCGTTATCAGCTTGCAAATTGCTACATGGGCCGCTGCGGCCTCATCAACAGCGGTGGCGCTTCCGGCAAGCATGACTTCTCCGAAGCCGTTACCACGGCGGTTATCAACAAGCGCGCCGGCGGCACCGGCCTGATTTCCGGACGCAAAGCCTTTCAGCGGCCCATGAAAGAAGGCATAGAACTTCTGAACGCCATTCAGGACGTTTACCTGAGCCGCGATATCACCGTCGCGTAGCAGCCGTTCAAGCGGCGGCGACGGCTTCGGCCGCAAACAGTTTCTATTGAACCGGAACGTTTCGGGGTGCATCTCAACCGTGAAAGCAGTTCAAGGAGAGGGTCGTGGGAAAACGGCTTGACGGCAAAGTTGCCGTAATCACGGGTGGAGACCAGGGCATCGGACGGGCGATCGCCGAGCGGCTGGCACAGGAAGGCGCGGACATCGCGCTCTGCTACCGTGCCAACAAGGCCGGCGCGGATGAAGTGATCGCCGGAATTCAAGCCGGCGGGCGCAAGGCTGCGGCGTTCCAGTGCGATGTGGGCCATGTTCCCGACGGGCAGAAGTTCATCGCCGATTCCGTCGCCAAGCTCGGCAAGGTCGATATCCTTATTAATAATGCCGGGCTCGAGCGTCACGCAGACTTCTGGGACGCCACCGAAGCGGATTTCGACGCGGTGATCAACGTCAACCTGAAGGGGCTGTTTTTCATCACCCAGGCGTTCGTGAAGCATCGCATGCAGGCCAAGGCCGGCGGAAAAGTCATCAACGTCAGCTCGGTGCATGAAGAGCTTCCCTTCCCGCATTTCACTTCCTATTGCGCCAGCAAGGGCGGCGTCAAGATGCTCACTCGTAATCTCTCCATCGAGCTCGCGCCGCTGGGAATTACCATCAATTCCATTGCTCCCGGCGCGATCGAGACGCCCATCAACAAAAAACTCTTGAACGATCCGGTGAAGCTGAAGTCCCTGCTCGAAAATATCCCGCTGGGGCGGCTCGGCCAACCCGGAGACGTCGCGTCAATCGCGGCGTTCTTGGCCTCAGCGGAATCGGATTACGTCACCGGGACGACTTTTTTTGTGGATGGCGGGCTCACCTGGAACTATCAGGAACAGTAAGCAAGCCTGGGCAAAAGCCCGGCCGAATCGAGGAATCCATGGGCGCAAGCGGAATCAAGCTGGTCATCGCCGACGTTGACGGAACGCTGGTCTCGAAAGAAAAGATTTTGACGAAGCGCGCAATCGATTCCGTTTTTCGCATGCGTGATGCCGGCATCCAGTTCGCGGTCACCAGCGGACGCCCGCCGCGCGGCATGGCCATGCTGATCGATCCCTTAAAGCTGCCCAGCCCCATCGCCGGATTCAATGGCGGCGTGGTCACGCAGCCGGACCTCAAAACCGTTCTCCGCCAGAATCTTTTGCCGCAAAGCGTCGTCGACAAAGTCATCCCCATTATTTCGGACCACGGCCTCGACGTGTGGGTCTACACCGACCTGCTCTGGTACGTGCGCGACGTCAAAGCGCCGCACGTCGCGCGCGAGAATTGGACCGTTAAGTTCGAACCCACGGTGGTTGCGAGTTTCAAGGAAATCCCTCCCCGCGTTGCCAAAATCGTGGGCTGCAGCGACGATCTCGAAGCCGTTGCCAAATGCGAAAAGGACGTCCAAGCCGCTTGCGGCGACACCGCCTCCGCCGCGCGCTCCCAGCCTTACTATCTCGACGTCACCCACCCCAAAGCTAACAAAGGCGAAGTCGTGATGATGATGTCCGAACTATTGAAAATCCCCACCGAACACATCGCCACCATCGGCGACATGCCCAACGACGTTCTGATGTTCGTGAAGGGCGGCATGAGCATTGCCATGGGCCAAGCCAGCCCGGAAGTGCAGAAGTCCGCAACCTACGTCACAACGTCCAGCGAAGACGAAGGCTTCGCCAACGCCATGGAGCGGTTTATTTTGCAGCAGCCCGCAGCCACCGCCTGATTCGATCAGGCGTGCCGCATGGCCGCAGCGCGCGCGGTCTCCAGGAGATGCCGCGCGTTTTCCCGGATGTCCCCGGGGCCAAAAACCGCAGTGCCCGCCACCAGCAGTTCCGCACCGGCGCGAACCACGTCCGCCACTGTGTGCAGGTCGACTCCGCCATCCACTTCAATCCGGAACGACAGGCCCCGCGACTCGCGAATGCGCGCCAGCGCTTCCATCTTTTTCAGCGTGCTGGGAATAAATTTCTGCCCGCCGAATCCCGGATTTACCGACATCACCAGGACGTGGTGCACCAGCGGCAGCACTTCGTCGAGCATGTGAACCGGGGTGGCCGGATTGATGACCACACCGGGTCTGCAGCCATGCGCGGTGATGTGATGCAGCACCCGGTCCAGGTGAACGCAAGCCTCCTGATGCACGGAAATCCAGCTGGCGCCGGCTTCGGCAAACGCTGGAATAAATTCGTCGGCGTTTTCGATCATCAAGTGGCAGTCCAGCACCGCGTCGGGAAGCGCCTTGCGCAGCGAAGCCACCACCGGTGGCCCGATGGTAATGTTGGGCACGAAGTGCCCGTCCATGATGTCCACATGCAGCAACGTGCCTCCGCCTTCCAGCGCGGCCTTGGCTTGCGCGCCTAGCTGCGCGAAGTCCGAGGCAAATATCGAGGGTGCGAGTTCAATCTTCATTTCCGGCCGCCCTCCTTCCCTTCCTTGGAAAGCCAGATTATACGCGTAACATCTCCGCGAATTGCGAATATCTGGAATCTCGGCGGAACGCTTCTCTCACCAGGAAACCGTGCAACGCCTCCGGCTGCTCTCGCGCGCCAGTCCGAGCAGCCGCATCACGTCGAGCGCCCATTGCGGCGTAACCGCCAGCGTCCCGCGCCCCAGAATCGCATCGCGGAGGTTCGCGTAGAAGTCGCGATAGTCGCACGCTGCGGAGGGAATGCGCTTCTCGATCATCGTCTCGCCCTCGGCCACCGTCAGCACGCCCCATTTTTCTTCCGGCTCCGCGCCCCACGCCGTGTCCGTCGGAATGTTGCCGCGCCGCAGATTCGCCTCCTGCGGATCGAATGATTGTTTGATGAACGAGCCCGCAGTCCCGTTCAACACGAATCGCGGACGCGCCGCGGCGGCGAGAATCGAAGACCGCAAAGTCGCGCGTATCCCATTGGCATGACGAAGCACAAGGTCGAACGTATCATCCGCGACCGCACCGTCCCGCTCGATGCGAATGTCCGCGGTGATGAACTCCGGCAAGCCAAACAGCACCAGCGCGTGGTCGATCAAATGGGGCGCGATATCGAAGAAAATGCCGCTTCCGGGTTCCGCGCGCTCGCGCCAGGCCCCCGGCTTGAGCTTTGGCCGAAAACGGTCGTAGTTGGTTTCGAAGCTGACGATGCGGCCGAGCGCACCGGAAGCAACGAGTTGCCGGATGGCCGCGAAGTCGCCGTCGTAGCGGCGGTTCTGATAAACGGTGAGAATGCGCCCGGCTTTCTGCGCAAGCTGCACAAGTTCAGCCGCTTCCTCCAGTGTCGTCGTAAACGGCTTGTCGACCAGCACGTCGCGGCCCGCCGCAAGGCACTGCTGCGCCAGGGGAAAGTGCGTAAGATTCGGCGTGGCGATGACCACCAAGCGAATCTCGCGAGTCGCCAGCAGCTCTTCCAGGCTGCGCACGATTGGCACGTCCGGATATTGCTCCGCCGCTTCGTTGCCGCTGCGCTGCAAAATGGCCGCCAGCCGCAGCCCTGGCACCGCGCGAATCACCGGCGCATGAAAAGCCCGTCCCGCCAGCCCGAATCCGATTAGCCCTACGTCGATCATGAGATGGATAAGCTCCTTCGCATTGGGAGCGGAAAGAATAGCCGATTTTGCGCACCAGCACCGCTCGAATTCCGGTAAGAGCGTAAGCAACTTGAAGAGAGATTGGTAGCGGTACGGGGAATCGAACCCCGGTTTCCAGAATGAGAATCTGGCGTCCTAACCCCTAGACGATACCGCCGCAAGTTTCGTAAGGAACCTGCAATCGTGAAGCGTTGTGATGTTGCTTATTTTCTCACGGAAGATTCGCTTCTTCAAGTAACAGCGGTATTGCGTGGCAGACGCCCATTTCTATTTTGAGATATTCCACTTCACGAAAATTTCCTGAGGCCAAGCGATTCCAGCAGTACCAGGGCGGCAAACTTCGAGCCGTGGATCAGGTAGCGGCGCCAGAGGCGGCGCGGTTCTCTGGACAAGCGGAAGAGCCACTCTAGGCCGTGGTCGCCCATCCACGCAGGGGCCTGCGCCACGCGCCCGGTATGAAAATCGAACGCCGCGCCCACGCCTACCAGCAGAGGAACATTCAATAGCTCGCGGTGGTCAAACATCCATAGCTCCTGCTTCGGCGCGCCGAGGCCGACCCAGAGGACATCCGGGCGCGCGGAATTGATTGCGGAAACCGCTTGAGTATCTTCCTCGTGCGTCAGGGTGCGGAACGGCGGGCAATGGACGCCCGCAACGCGCAGGCCTGGAAACCGTTCCGAAAAGCTGGCGGCCAGATCTTCGGCGACGCCCGGCGCACCTCCATAGAAGAAGTGGCGGTAGCCTTTCGCAGCGGTATTTTTGCAGAAACGTTCCATCAGCTCCGGACCATAGACGCGCCGTTTCAGCACAAATCCCTGGCGGCGTCCGAGCCAAATGAGGGGAAAACCGTCGGGAACCACCAGGTCCGCGGCGCGAAGAACATTTCTAAAGCTAGCGGCGTGCCGCGCTTCCATGACGCTGTGCATGTCGGTTACGGCAATGAAACGGCAGCGGTCGCGCGCGGCGATCCATTCCACCATCCGGGCAATGACGCCGGGAATTTGCACCGCATCCACGCGCACGCCCAGCACCCGATAGGCCAGTCCCACGGGGGAGAGATTGCCGGCATCAACCTCCGCAATGTTTGCCATTCAGTTCTTTCCCGCGAGCGCACGCTCATAAATTTTCAGAAGCCTGCGATAACTTTGCGCGGCCGTATATTTGTCCTCGAATTCGGCGCGGGCCGCGCGTCCCATTTCGCCGGTCAAATCGGAGTGCTGCCACGCCCATTCCGCCTTCAACGCCAGGGCGGCCGAGTCGCCGGGCGGGACGTGCATTCCGGTAACACCGTCGCGGACAACTTCGCCGGCGCCCCCATGGCCCGCGGCGATCACCGGGACACCACAGGCAAAGGCTTCGAGTATGGTCATGGGAAAGCCCTCGAAGCAAACGCTGGGGACAAGCAGAAATCGCGCGCCGTGCAGCAACCGAAGAACTTCGCCGTTTGCAAGACGGCCGAGCATGGAAATAGAAGTGAGCCCTCGGCGCGCAATGTGTTCCGCGATCTCGTTTGCGAGGGGGCCGTCTCCCACGAGAAGGAGCGGGATGGCGGCGCGAAGGCGGCCCCAGGCATCGAGAAGCACACGCGCGCCTTTTTCTTCCGACAAGCGCCCGACATACAACGCGTAATCGCCGAGACCAAGCTTTGGGCAGGGATCGCTTGGCAAGAAATTTGGCTTGACCACGATGCGTTCCGCCGGCAGGCCTCCGGCGATGTACTTTTGCCGGGCGAATTCGGTCAGTGCGATGAACAGGTCCACCTTCACCTGCCAGGTATGCAAGGAGCGGTGCACGGCAAGCATGGCCGCGATGGAAGCCGTGGCGGCCATGCTGTCGCGGTAGCAGCCATGCCAAACGCCGGGCCACGGCACGCTGCGCCCGAGGCACTCCTCGCACACGCGTCCATCCCGCAGAAAATTAGCGCTGGGACAGAGAAGCCGGTAATTGTGCAGCGTCTGAACCACCGGCACCCCCGCATCCGCGCAGGCATAGTAAGCGGAAGGAGAGATGAGAGGAAATGTGTTGTGGAAGTGCGCGAGGTCGGGCGTTTCCCAGAGCAGAAGGTCGCGAAGATCGCGATACGATTGCCGGGACCAGGTGGTGCGGCAGGCGAGACCCAGCTTCTGGCCAAACGAATAGCCGCGAATCTCGTCGTTGTGGCGGAGGAACTCAACGACTTCGTGGCCTGCGCCTCGCAGCAGAGCCACCTCCGCTTCGCGGACGGCGTCTTCTCCGCCGCGCTGCTGGTAGGAATTGTGAACGACCAAAATTTTCACGAAGCCTCGCGCTGTGCGGCGGTTGCGGCCTCAAAACCGCTGTAGTGACCGGCATTCCGCCTGCGGCAAAGAAATGTGGCGTGGGTAGTCATAAGACGGGAATACAGAATTCCCGGCAGGAAGGTCTTGAGCACATCTTTCATCACCGGTTTGGCCAACTGGAGGCCGCTTTTCCCGTAAAACTCCGTGCGCCGGCTGAGCAAGTCGCGGTGACGTGCGAGGATGTGCATTCCACAAACGTTTTTCAGAAAATCCTCGATCGAGCCGGGGCTCCAGAATTGGACGTGCCCGGCGCCGGAGGCGGAGGCGTATGGTTTGCCCAGAATCTGCGTGCGAATCTGGTTGATGAAGACCTGTTCGGTGGGCACTTCGACAACCACAAACTTCGCAACGCGCGACGCCTCCCGGACAGCGGCAAGCGGGTCTTCCAGATGTTCGATGACGTGACTCAGCACCGCAACGGAAAAGGACTGGTTCCCGAAGGGCAAAGAAGCAGCTTGCCCGACGAGAGCGCTGCTGAGAAATCCGGTGCAGGACTTGCGAGCAAAGCGTATGGCTTCCAGCGAGAGGTCGGAGGCCGCATATTTCCGCGCGAACCGCAGGCTCTGCAGTTCGCGGAGAACGGCGCCGGTTCCGCATCCGATTTCCAGGACAGACTCCACCGGCACGCCCCGGCAAACGAGAAGGATGTTGCGGGCCTTCTGCTGCGCGCCGAGATCCCTCCAGGCGACAAACGCATCGTCCTGGAGAGCGGCTTTATAGCTCGCTTTGTAGTCCTGCCACATGAGCTGTTCCGGCGGTGCTGAAACTTTTTTGAAGACCCATGCGGCCTTCGACTATTCCAGCAGGGAGCGATTGCAGAACCGGGGCTGCAAAGGGTTTTTGCGCATAGCGCTTCAACCACATTTGCAGAACGAGAAGCAGCCACAGCTTCCACCAATGATTGAATCGGCCCGCTTGTCTGTGTTCGTTCAAAGCTTGCGCGACGAATTCTCCGTCGAAGATTCCCTGGCTCTTCAATTCCGCGGGATCCAAAAACTCGCCGATGAGACTGCCCAATTCCTTCCGCATCCACGCGGCCATGGGGATGGCGTTGAACCCGTGCTTTCGCCTCCGCACGATTTCCGACGGCACATATCCGACCAGGGCCTGGCGCAAAACGTACTTCAGAACCGAGCCACGAACCTGCATGTCCATGGGTAGCCGTGCCGAAAAATCGGAAAGCGCGGGGTGCAGAAATGGCGCTCGCGCCTCGACGGAGCTGGCCATCGACGCCCGATCCATTCGCGCCAAATTGTTGTCAGGCAAGTAGGTCAGCAGTAGCGCCATGCGTTCCTGCGCCAGGGGCCCGGGCCTTGTTTCCTGATCACCGAAAGCGGAGAGGAACCTCTCATTATTAACTTGCAAAGAGGGAACCTGCCTAAGCCGGCGAATTTCGTCCGCTGTCCACGCGCCTTGGCTCGTCAGGTAATAGGAGGCCTGCTCGAAATTCTCCTGGTGCATGGCGCATGCCGCTTTCGCCAGACGGCTGTTACCCGCAACCCGGCTGGCAAACTCAATTCCGTGCGCAAGCCCGGTGCGCAATGGCTTTCCCAGACGGTAGAGCCTGCGCAATGTTGCAATCTGACCGTAAAGCGGGTAGCCCAGAAACAGCTCGTCACCGCCATCGCCCGAGAGCATGACGGTAACTCCCATACTCTTCGCCAATGTCGTGATCAGATAAACACAAATGAAATTCGTGTCGCCGATAGGCTCATCGCAAAGATCGGGAAGCTTCTCCATGACACTTAAAACGTCCGGCAGTTCGATGTGTAGTGTCTCGTGCTGCACTCCCAGGATGTTGGCCACCTCCTCGGCAAAGGGACTCTCGTTATGTTCCGGCGACGCCGGAAAACCGATCGAAAACGTGCGCACGGGGCCAAGCTTGAGGCCGGCCATGGCCGCAACCACCAGCGAAGAATCAATCCCGCCGCTGAGAAAGGCGCCGACCGGAACGTCGCTGACCAGGCGGCTACGCACGCTATCGGCAAAGATGTGCTTGAATTCCTCGAGGTACTCCGCGTCGGATCTGCGCGATTGGGGCTCCGCGGATTCGGCGGGACGCCAGTATTCTTCCACCCGCGTTTGGCCGGTGTATTGATCGAAAACCAGATAATGTCCCGGCAGGAGCTTTCGTGTTCCAACGAACGGGGAGCGTGGCGCGAGGATGTAGCCAAGCGTCAGGAACTGGTCCAGCGCGCCCCAATCGAGTTCGTTGGTGAAGAAAGGACAATGCAGGAACGAGCGCAATTCGGAAGCGAACACGATCGATTTGCTTTCCGAAAAATAGTACAGCGGTTTCTCGCCGAAGCGGTCTCGCGCCAAAATGAGCTTCTTCCGCTGTTCATCCCAAATGGCGATGGCATACATCCCCTCGAACTTTTCAAAGCAGCCTTCTCCCAACTCTTCGTACAAGTGGACGATAACCTCGGTATCCGTCTGGCTCGAAAACTGATGTCCCTTGGCCTCCAGATCACGACGCAGTTCCTTGAAGTTGTAAATCTCTCCGTTCTGGATGACAGCGATTGTCCGCGCCTCGTTGAACAGGGGCATCCGTCCAGCCGGAGAAAGGTCGATGATGCTGAGGCGGCGGCTTCCCAAGCCCACACCCGCATGCCAGTGATAGCCCTCGTCGTCCGGGCCACGATGTACAAGCGCTCTGGTCATGGCCACTAACGACTCCTGATCAGCTTCTTTCGGAGAGTCGTTGCCAATAACAAATCCTGCGATCCCGCACATGCCCGCTCCTTTAGCTCGCCCTTTGAAATCCCAGGGGCTTTCGGATCGTCTCGCGCAACCCAAGACACGATTGGATTCCATTCGCAAAATTCGCGGCCATGTCCTCGATCGAGTATTTTCCCGCGGAGGCCTTCGCGCCTAATTGCAACCTGGCTAGAAAATCTCTTGCTGCGAACAACGACGTGACTTCTTGCGCGTACGCGCCAGGTTGATGGTTCGTCATCAAGCCATTGATTCCCGGCTCCAGGTATTCGATTTCGGGTCCATGCGCTGGGTGCCGCGTGGTGACGATCGGAAGGCCGCCGGCAAATGCGTCCAGAATGGCCAAGCCCACGGCGCTGGGCAACAGGAAGACATCCGAGATGGACAGCAATTCTGCTTTCACTTTACCAAATTGCGTGCCGGCCCAATGCACCCAGGTGATGCTATCAATCCTCTTTTGCAGCTCAACCTGCTCGGGTCCGGCGCCTACGAGGATCAGGTGAAAATCAGGATTAGCTGCCTTGAGGAGCTTGCTGGCTTCCAGAAGGAAAGGAAGACTCTTGCTTTTGTCCAGTACGCCGCAATAAATACCGACTGGCGCGGCCGCCGGGATATTCCATCGTGACCGCAGCGCTTTGCGGTCCTCCCTGGTTAATCCTTTCAAATGCTCTTGGATTTCCAGCGTGTCCACCGCATTCTGAACCGCGGTTATCCGCGACATCGGAACACCCTGGCTCTCCAGATATTTAGCAGTGCCCTTGGTATAAGCGAACCACCAGGAGACCCAGTTTAGCGTTATCCGCCGATACCATTCCGAAAATGCAAGGCGATTCGGCTGGCCATTCTTCCCATGGCCCCAGAATGCCACCCGGCATAGTCCCGCGCGTGAAAGCGGAACGAGAACATGGTTGAGAAGATGCCGGTTTGCCTGTTCCACGATTACCAGATCGGAGCGCAGGGCCTTGCGCATGACGGGCTGGTACAGGAGTCCTTCCGGCAAGAAGGAATAGCCCTTGACCTTCAATCCATACTCCGTCGGAAGCGCGCAAGTGTCTTTCTTCTGCGTTTCCCGGTGCGGCGGAGCGCTGTACGCCACGGTCAGCTCGATTCCCTCTTCCCTAAGCAATCCGTGCAGCTTCGCGAAGAGCGGCGCTCGATATAGTTTCATTTGCCTTTGGATGATGAGGACTGTCTTCATGCCGCGCTTTCCGCCATCCTAATCCCGGCGAGTGCGGCCGTTCCCGGGCAAGTCGCGCGATCCGCGATCGCAAAAAGAAGAAATACTGGGATCTGCGCTGGCGTGTAAACAAGCGTGTTGTCCGTAAGGAACGAGAGCATCAAGGCCAGGCAGCCGAGTGCTGCCGCCATGTGAGGTCGGGCAAGCTCGGGAGTGCCCTCCAGTGAGCGCCAGAGCTTGACGTGCCGCCGCAGCCGGCCGATCCATCCCAGAAGAAACAACGCTACGCCAACTATGCCCAGGTCGTGCCAAACTCTTAAATATTCCTCGTGGGGATGGTCCAGTCCGGGAAGCTGAGCAGCACGGATGAAAACCTCTGAAGACCCGGTGCCGTGGCCCAGAAATGGTTTTTTGAGTGCGTTGTCAATCGTTATGAGCCAGACGACCGTGCGCCCGCTCGTATTAATCATCGTTTCCTCCTGGTCGAATACGGGATTCTCCTTGTGCTCGAAAAACCGGTATTGCACAGTGGGTACTTGCAAGAGAATCCAGCCGGCGGCGCATCCCACCGATAGCCAGGTAGCAAGATTGCGGAGGATCCCCCGCTCCAGTTTCACGAAACGCAATGGAGTTAACACGAGAAGAGCCACAATCGAGGCCATGCGCTGCACAGTCAGTAATATCAAGCCGAGGGAAAGCATGGCTGCGAGTAGCGGCCATTTTTTCTCTTTCTCGTACCTCCAAAAGGAGAGCGCGAGCGCAAGAATCGGCAGTCCGAAGAGAGCGATCGATTTCCCCACCGAGGAGACGAGGCCATACTCGTCGTATCCCGCTCTTCCCGAGAGAGCCTCGAACGCCAGGAAGGTGAGGGCTAGCAACGGACTCATGAGAACTTGCTTCTCAACCCGGCTTTTCGGCAGGCCGTTAGCCAGCGAAATCCACGCTACCATCCCTATGGCCAGGGGAGTAACAAGGAGGATTACTTCCTTGACCGCTATGGCTTTATCAGGGGCGTCCGAAAGGCGGAGTGCAGCGAAAGCGGCGAACAAGGCGAAGGGTCGGAAAGTTTGACTTACTGCCAGACGCGATTCGCGGAGATGTGCCCCGATAAAAACCGTGGCGCCAAACAGCAGCGCAGCGTTAGCCACTCCGGAAGGATGAATTTCCAGCGAACCAATCTGAAAGGAGGCCAATTGCCCGAGCGCCGGGTTGGATGCACAGATCCACACTGCTGCGGAAAGGATCAGTTCCTGCCCAGTGAACAAGAAAATCCCGCCGAAAAGCGCCACGGCGAACGCGCCCACGACGTTTTCGGCTGTGTGTTTTGTGTTCATCCGGAATAGCGAGTTCTGCGCGGAAAATCGTTGTTCATTCAGAGCGGCGCATCCCCGCGAAAGAGCGCCGATTGGAAAACCCATAGCCAAATGCATATGTGGCTGAGGCTACGAAACTGAGAATATTGCGGACGGCTGTGCGAGGAACTCCTCCATCTGGCTCCGGCCAGACCCTTCGTTGCGGGCTTCATCGCGGCTACCTCGGTTACCTGGTATTCGACGCCGCGTTTTCTTGAGGACACCAGTTCAAAACCGAGGGATTCGATGAATGAGGTGACGTCCTGAAGGGACACTCCGCGCGGCAGTGCATACGGATGTATCTCGCAGAAGATCGCCACGCACGCGGGGGCACTGAGTGTTCTTTCCATTCCTTTTAGAGAGGCGTATTCGTGTCCCTCGATATCTATTTTGACAACGCGGGGAATGGGAAGCCCCTGCTGTGCGACAAGTGAGTCATAACTGACTGTCTGTACTTCCTCAGCGGGTCCGTCCTCGTCCGAAAGATGCGCCATGCCGCATAGGGATTCGGCATTGCCGAGTGCGAGTCTCATCGTCGAATGCCTGTCGCCAAGCGCAAGCTTCAGCGGTCTTACATTCGTGAGTTCGTTGAGTTCAATGTTGCTTTGCAATTGGTTGAATGCTTCGGTCCCGGGTTCGCAAGAGATCACCGTTCCTTGGGGTCCGACTGCCCTGGCTCCAAATACGGTAAAAATGCCGAGATTGCTTCCTACATCCAGGAAGACGTCTCCGGGTTTCAATCTCTCCTGTATTCGCCTCAGCGTTTCGCGCTCGCAGAAGAATCCAGCTTCCGTACATCGCAGTTCAATGGGCGTTCGAGCCGAGAACCAAGCCTCCACGCTGTTCAAACTAAGCTTCACGACCCCCGCGCGCGCCCGCACTCGGGAGTAGAGCAGTTGCATGGATCGGCCCAGCCCTAGCTTCCGGACACCCCTCCGAATTCGCCCGGAGTAGGTCAGCCGTATCATAGCTTCTGTGATTCTCATCGTTAATCTCGCCTTCGCAAACTAACTACGTAAAGCAGGATTGCAGGTCATTTCTTTTCACGGGTCCGGCGGCGGAACGAACGCCGGTAGGAAAACCAATAGACACAGGAATATGCGGCCAGGCTCGTAACCATGCTGACGGCCGCGCCGGCAATCCCCCACCAGTGTAGGAAGGCAAAAACAGAAAGTATGCCAACCGGCGCAGCGACCGCATTCGCAATCAGGTCAATGTGCGGCTTCTGCATGGCACGCATGGCCATCGAATAGCCCATGGAAAACCCGGTGCATACCGGCATCAGCGCGAGCACCGGTATGAGCCATGCGTAGGCAGCGTATTTCCCTCCGAAAAGCAGCTGCTCAACACGCCCCGAAAGAAGCATAAGAACCGCGGCCAGGCACAGCGCCCCAGCGAATAAGCTGAAACCGACAAGCATCGCTTTATACCGAAGTCGCTCTATCAATCCCTTCCCAAATTCATAGGAAAAGGCCGGAAGAGCGAGGAGGCCTGCCGCCGTGCTGACCTGCGTCATCGCCAGCGAGGGGAGCTGCATGGCGCGAAGAACACCTGCCGCGCCGAGGCCGAGAACGCCAGCTACAAGAAACATTTGTGCCTGGTTGGTGATGGACCAGAGAACCGCGCTGCCCACCAGCCAGCGGCCATAGGTCCAGTTCTCCCGCAACACCGCGCGCCACCTAACGCCCGGCTCAGAGGCACTTTGGCGCCTCACCAGCCCCAGCCGCCAGAGCGGCAGCCCGGATGCGGCCACGCTCCCGCACCCCATTAGCAGAAATGCCGTGAACGACCCCAGCCAGCCGTAGTGCCCCAGTACGAATAGTCCTGCGGCGACAAACGACAGATACAGACCGCTCCCGATAACCGCCGCGGAAGGGCAGTGCGCGGCGTAGCACATCCGCCGTACTAGCCAGAACAGAAGTAGAAATGGCAGCGTCAGCCCCGCGCCCAGTACCGCCCCGCTCAGTGGACTTCCTGGTGCGATCCGCCATAAGACGGCACTCGCCAGAAGCGCCCCTGCGGAGAGCGATCCGGCCAAAGCGAGGTGCACCTTGATCTGTGCGCGAAAGTACGCCGGAAGTCGCCCCACGTATCGAGATGGCCCCATCACGCTCATGGGTTCCAGCAGCAGCACGTTATGAAACCCCGACACAAACAAGAATCCCGCATACGCCACGGCGAATGCCCCATAAACTTCCGCAGCCATCCATCGTGCCAGCAGCAAGTTCACTCCAAAACCGGCCCCCGAGGTCAATCCCTGGTCTAGCAGCGACAGCGCCGAAAGCCATCCCCAAGCCCGCAGCCGATCCGCCGTCAGCGCGACCCTGGCCTTTGGCGTTGCGCCCGGCGGCTCCGCTACCACGGATCCCAGCCCCTTGGTCCACGCCCATGTGACGTTTTGTTGCACTGCTGCTTCTCTCCTCACAGGTACCCTTGACGGTACTGTATTAATGTGTTAGCATTCCGCATGAACTTGGCGCGAGTTTCTTCCTGCCTGCGCCGTGCTTCCCTGCCCGCTTTTTCAGTCGCGCTAAGTCTTTTAGAATCAACATTTGCAGACGGATACCGCGTTTTGCCGTGTTTTGACCGCAATTGCCAACCTGTAACCTCTTTAAAATCAATATTTACAAGATGCATGTCTATAACTCCTCTGGAATCAATGTTTACAAAAAACAGGGGGAGGGGGGTGCCCCATTCCCGCCTCCCCTTCAATGCCCTTCCGCTCGCAGCACTGTCGGCAGCGTGCGCAGCAGTATTTTGCAATCCATTTCCAGGCTCCAGCTTTCGATGTACTCGAGGTCCAACACCATATTCGTTTCAAACGATGGATCGCTGCGCGCCGTCACCTGCCACAGTCCGGTTATGCCGGGGCGCACGTCGAGCCGGCGCAAATGCTCGATCCCGTACCGCTCGAAATCGTCCAGCGGATGCGGCCGCGGCCCCACCAGGCTCATATCGCCGAGAAACACATTGAAGAGTTGCGGCAGTTCGTCGATGCTGAATTTCCGCAGCCATCGCCCGCAGCGCGTGACACGCGGATCGTTCTCGATCTTGAAAAACGGGCCGTTGCGCTCGTTGGCGACTCGCAGAGTCTCCTTCTGCGCGTCCGCCTCCTGCACCATGGTTCGCAGTTTGTAGCAGTGGAACTTGCGTCCTTTCCTCCCCACGCGCAGCGCCGAGTACAAAACCGGGCCGCGGGAATCGCAGCGAATCCATAGCGCAGCCAGCGCAAGGATGGGCGCGGTCAGAACGATTCCCAGCGCCGCGCCGGCCAGGTCCATGGATCGTTTTACAGCCAGCCCCACCACGGGGATCGGCTGGCCGTGCAGCTCCATGACCGGAAATCCGCCGATGGATTGCACCGGAGCGCGCCAGCCGAGCCCGTCGTAGAGATCAGGAACAACGTTCAGGTTCAGCCGCAAGCGCCGCGCTTCGAGAAAAATTTCTTTCACCACTTCGCGGTCCGCCGGCAGGGTCACAAACAATTGGTCGACGAAGTGCGCCAGCGCCACTTCGCGGAGGTCGTGGATGGAGCCCAGCACGCGCGCGTCGCCATTTACATGCTCATCCAAAAAGCCGCAGACGGCATAGCCGAGCTGGCGGTTTTCTTCCAGCCACGCCGCCAGCGCCCGGCCCATTTTCCCGGCGCCGACAACCAACACGCGCGAAGCTCCCTCGCCGCGCTGGGCACGCCGCAGAACGTACTGCCGCTTGGCGAATCGCCAGCCCGCAAGTGTCGCCAAATTCATCACTCCCGCGCCGGCCACCACCAGACGCGAGACTTCCTTGTTACCGGAAGTAAAAATGAAAAGCACCAACAGCGCCGTGGCCAGCGCCACGGCCTTGGCCACCGTGAAAGTCTCTTCCACCGCGCTTTGCGCCCGCACCGTGCGGTACAAATCCTGGCTCATGCACGCCAGCACGATCAGGGCCGCGTAAAGAAAAACGAAACCCGGATAGGCCCGCAAGGAAATGTGTGAGGAGAATTCATGCAGAGAATGCAGCGACGCGCCGAAAGGGTTGGCAAAACCAAAACGCAGACAAAACGCCGCTGCGCCCCCAGCACATACCAGCGCAAAATCAATGGCCACATAAGCGGACTGGCGTGCCCGTCCTGCATGCAAAAGATCTGGCCGCGCCCGCCCGGAACGGGCGTGCACTCCTGGAGTCCACATTTCCGGCGAGCATTCCTGTAGCGGCGGCGGTTCCGTCACCAAGCGTGCTGCCGACCGGCGTGTCGCCGTTCCGCTCATTCGTCTCGCTTTCCTACCTTCCTCAGAATGTCTTTCGCTTGCATGGGCTCCGGCCGGCGCGCGCTCCGGCCAGGCTGCTTCTGCTGTCTAACTGAAACCGTTGCGCGCCGCGCGCCGCAGTTCCGCGTGCGCGGTCTCCGTTTGCGGTTCGGCGGCTGCCGATTGCCTGCGAAAGCGCTTCCTCACCCATGCCAGGGATTCCCGAAGGAACGCACCTGCTGGAGCCAGTCGCTCGGCTTCGAGGCGCAATGTGCCCGCCACTTCCATCGCAAATTGTTTTCCCGGATCCTGCGGATCGATTCCCTGCCACTTCTGTTTTGCGAAGAGCCACGCGCACATCCCAAACAGCGCGAGCGCGGTTCCTGCCACTGTGAAGAGCAGCCGTGGCGGGAACGACTTCTTTGTTGGCATCACGGCCGCGTCCAACACTTTGACGCTGGGCACTTCCTTGGCTTCCTCGACTTTGGCCAGTTCGTATTGCTGCGTAAGAAGCTCGTAAACCGTTTCCTGAATTTTTGTCTGGCGGAACAAATCGGCGTAGGTCACTCCGAGAAGAGGCAACTGGCGAATGGCGGGATAGAGCGAAGAATCGCTCTTCGCCGCGCGAGCAACGATGGGGCTGCTGTCGCCTCCCAGCTTTCCCAGTTGTGCGCGGAGCTCGCCCACGCGGGCCCGCAGCGCGCGCACCCGGACGTTTTGCTCCGTGTACACAGCTTCAAGGCCACGAAGTTCCGATTCCGCCGCGATCATTTGCCCCTGGAGCGTTGCGGCGGCTTCCACCATGGCCTTGCTCTGCGCGGGGATGTCGATGGCCGTGTTCCTGCTCGCGAATTCGCTGAACTTCTGCGCGGCCGCATCCAAATCGTGTTTCACGGATTGCAGGCGTTCTTCGAGGAAAATGCGTTCGCGCCGCGCCGCGGACGTACTCACCTGTTCCACCAGGAGATTGAGTTCGTTCACATACGCTTGCGCCATGGCTGCCGCACGGCGCGGGTCGTGATCCGTTACCGTAATGGAAATGATTCCGCTTTTGCGGTCTTCCGCAACCACTGTGTGAGCGGCCAGCGATCTGCGCGCATCTTCCATCTTCGAAGCCCGATAGATCCGCCGCAGTTCGAACTGTTCGATGAGGCGGTCTTCGACCGTGCGGCTGCTGAGAATCCCCACAAACAACGCACCGGAATTTTTTACACCCAGAAGATCGCCGGCCACCCCGCCAATACTGCCCGCGCGTCCGGCCAGCGCCGCCAGCATGGCCGCGCCGTTGCCCGCCTGGCCGTCGGGCGGCATCAGTTGCGCGGTAGCTTCGTAGCGCACGGGGATAAGGAGAACAATGACCAGGCTAAACAACGCGCCAAGAATTAGTGCGCGCAACAATAAGCGCCGCCCCTCCCACAGGAGGCGCAGATGCTGGATCGCACGCGTGCGGTCGGTCTCCGCGTCGGATGCGGTCCCTTGCTGATTAGCGTTGGTGTCTGCCGGATTCACGATGAGTCTTTTTCTGCCTTCTGATTTCGCTCTGCAAATTCAACGCGCTTACGGAATAGCCACGGCCGCGGCCAGCGCCCCAGCCTGCGCAACCTGCGCAATCGCGACAATGTTCTTCCAGACGTTGCTGCCCAGAACCACGCGTTCCGGAACGACGATGGTGTCACCGGGGCCAATCGACGCGGACAGTACGCCGCCCGACCACACTCCACTGTTTCCGCTGGTCACGGCTCCGCTGGCTCGAATGATGAAAATGGCTTTTTTGTTGGCGAGTTGCGTGGCCCCGCCCGAGTGCGACAGATACCAGCCCGCGTTCTTACCCGGCGAATAGGTGATGGCGTTCGAGTTGTACACTTGCCCGACAATCAATACGAAACCCGGCTGTTTGGGAATCTCCAGGCGGTCTCCGGCGCGCAATTCGATGTCGTCCGCCGAAGCCGCAAAATCTTTCTGTCCCAGCCGAATGTGCACGACCAGCCGGCCGGACACCGGAGCCCTGCGCAGGGCCTCGAGCACGCGCTGCCGCTGTTGCACCGCCGCAGCTTGCAGCGCCGCCTCTTCCGCTCCCGTGGCCGTCAACGATGTCTTTACAGCCGTGGATTCTTGTTCGACCCGCTGAATCAGCTCTTCCCGGCTTTTCTGCTGCATCTCGCGCGCTTCGATGCGTTCGAATACCGCGGCTTGCGGATAGGCAGTCGGCAATAAGCCGCCCGCGCGGCGCAACAACGAACTCAAACGTTCCCCGGGCTGTATGCCGTACACTCCGGGTTTGGACACTTCGCCGTGCACCGTGACCGAAGCGCCTACATCTTTCCAGCCGGCTTGCTGTGGCACGGTCAAAACGTCGCCGTCATGCAGCGGCGTGTCTGCCGTCGCACCACCCGCAAGTGCCGCAGCCAGATCGACCGGCTGGTTTCCGGCGGGTTGCGCTGCCGCGAGTCCGCCGCTCGTTACGGAGTAGTGCGTCAAGTCGCCGCTCGCTGGATTGGCGCTGCGCAGCAGCCCTCCCGCGGAATGCAGCAAGTCGGAAATGTGCATGTTGGCCGCCAGGGGATAACGCCCGGGGCGAACCACCTCACCACGCACATACACGCTTGGCGGATTCGCCTTTTCCGGCTGGCGGTGAATCAGGATGCGGTCGCGCGGTTCAACCAGAATATTGTTCAGCGGATCGCCGCCGAGCGCGTCGCGCAGGGAAATACTCAACACTTTTGTAGTGCCGCCAGGCGTGGCGCGAAATAGCTGCGCGGTTTCCAGCCACGCTTCCGGGGTCATGCCTCCCGCCTGGTACAGCGCGTCGCGCAAGTGCTCCTGCCCCGAAGCGCGGTAACGTCCTGGCGCGCGCACCTCCCCGAGCACGGTGAACTCTGGAGCAGCTTCGAAGTCATATCGTCCAAAAACGCGCACGGTGTCCAGCGGCTGAAGTTCCGTGGATTTCTCCGGGTGTTCGAGAGCCACGGCCAAATCAAAACTTTCAATCACCGGTCGATTGTCCGGTGCGGCGATGCGGACGATTTCGCCGTAATGACCCGCGGGCTCCGGAAGCAAGTCCTTGTATGAGGAAAGCAAATCGCTGACTTTCATTCCAGAGTGATACGAGTAACGGCCGGGGCGCAGCACATGTCCCTCGAGATACACGGCATCGCTGTTGTAGGGAGCGATGGGGAAAATGTGAATCTGGTCGCCGTCCTGCACTGCGAATTTTCCGAGCGCCGCGCGAAGCGCTTCCTTGTCGCTCGTTTCCCCGATCTCCAGGCTCAGCATAGTGCGCTTTTCATGCGCTTCGAGGCGCTGCACTTCGATGTGCCGCAGCGCGGCGGCGGGCAGAATTCCTCCCGCCAGGTCCAGCACTTCGTCGAGATTTTTTTCGCCGTGCAATTCATAGAGGGCTGGCCGACGAACCATGCCTTCCACCGTCACGGAAGAGCCCAACGGCGGCACGCGCAGCGAGTCCCCGTTCTCGAGGCGTTTCAAGTCCCCGCGTATTCCGTGCAGCAGCAGATCGTAGGTGTCCACTTCCTCGAGCAATTGCTTGCCACGGTAGTGTTCCAGCCGCCGCAGCGATCCTCGCGGCGTCACCCCGCCCGCGGCAAACAGCGCGTTTAGTGGCGTCGAAAGCGAGCTCACGTCATACGCGCCCGGCGCGGCCACTTCGCCCACCACGTAAATCCGCACGCTGCGTAGCCGCAGCAGCGAAATGTCCGCGGAAACATCACGGAACTGCGTGCGCAGAATCCGCTGCACGGACTCCTGCACTTCTCCCAGAGACTTTCCGGAAACGAGCAGGGGCCCGGCCTCCGGCAGGAGCAGACGCCCCTCGCGGTCCACCGTGCGGAACAACCGCTGCGATACGCCGCCCCACAAATCGATGGACAAGCTGTCCCCCGGCCCGATGACGTAGTCCGGCCCCACCGGAAGATCCATCGGAAGCGCTTCCGGGCTCATCGCCCCCTTACGAAAAACATCCAGCCCGAACCGCTCCGTTCGCTTCACGGGATTGGCCGCCTGCACGTAAAGATCGTAGAGAGATGGCGCATCCGCGTACGGATTTGGCCTGCGCTCCATGCGTACCGGCGGAATCTCCGCCGCGGCCATTTCACTCCCCGGCCGCGCCGTATATCTGCGGTCAAAATCGCGCGGGTTTACACGCGAACTTCCTGTGTTCGCGTTGCGTTCCGCGAACGTATTGGGAGATACCTGCAATTCGCCCGGAGAGATCGCTGTCGAGAATGTTCCTTCCGCCGGAGTTCCCAGCGCGCCGCGGTTCGAATAGGAAGGCATCCCCGCCGAATTTGTTCGCGGGGTGGACGTGAGCAGTGTTTCCGTTGTGCCGGGCACGATGGTGTCCGCCAGCAACTCGCGGGGCGCGTTGGTTCTTCCCGGCTGGTTCGGTGAAGCCGGATATTCATCCCGTAAAGGTGATCGTTCCGCGGGCTGCGCTTCTTGACCGCGAATCTCGCGCGCAGGCGTCCCGCGAGATTGCGGGCGGGCTGGAAACGCACAATCCTCTGTTTGCATGTCGTCGCATGCCGCACTGGTTTTTTCCGGCCGCGTCTCCCGCGACTCGTAGCTCCGCTCCGCCGCCCACACGATCTGTTGCGCGCGCTCTTGCAACACAAGGTTGCGCTCCTGTGCCACCTCGGAATCTGGATTTAGTTTTGGCAGCAGGTAGCCATATCTCCGTAAAAGGCGCGTGGCCAACACGCGCAAATGCAAATCTTCGCGGAGGCGCTCGTTAATCGCGGCGTCGCTCAAGTCGGCCTCTTCCAGCAATTGCCCGTTTGCGCCGGCGTCCTGCGCCAGCAAACGCTTCAGCTCCACGATGAGTCCCGCGTCCCGGTTCACCACTTCAAGAATCTGCTCCACGCTCGCGGCCACCCGGTCGAGGTTGTCCGCAACAATATCCGCGCCCGCCCTCCCGCCCTGCTGCGACACCTGTTGCGGCAAAGGCTCGCCGTAAGCTGTCTCCCGTCGGCCGGAATTCTCCCCAGCCGCAGGCTCTTGCGCCGCGCAATCGCGCGCGCAGGCAAACAGCACCAGCCATCCCAGGAGAAAAATGTTCCGCGAGAAATCCTTCCCGCGGCCTCCCCGGCCGAAACGAAGGCATCGTCCACTCATCAGCTCATCCCTCTTTCCGGCTTTACGGCGTTTCTTCGCATGACTTCCAGCAGCGATGCTTCGCTTGTTTCCATCGTCAAGGAGTGAATCTCGCTGGTGGCCCAGTAAAAGATCCCTATGTTGGTGTTCGCCGCCACGGCGATGATCCGCAGCGCTGGAAATTTCTGCAGCAACAAATCGCACAACGCAGGCCGCTGCCGCGACTCGTCCAGCGCAATCAGCAGAAAATCCGGCCGCGTCTCCGCCACCAGCGACGGAACGTCTTGCTCGTTTTCCGTTTCACCCACTACGCTGATTCCCGCTTGCTCGGAGAGCGTCGATAGCACCATTTCACGCAGAAGCCGGGGACGATTGGCCACCAATACGCGGACACTGGTTTCCATGGGTTCCTCCCCTGCGCGAGGAGAGTAGAGGGAAAGACATTTGCGGGACAGACTGCAAAGCGTACGGATGAAAAGTACTGCGTCGTCTTGGGTTAGTACCCAGCAGGTGGGAAGGGTTGAGGTACTTTAATAGTACAGCGGCTCACTCCGTCGGCGTCGTCGCCCCCTCGACTGCATTTCTCAGCAACGGCCGCACAGAAAAAAATTTATGCCGGCACGGTTCGCAACGCAGCGCCGGCACGCGCAGCAAGCGCCCCACCCCTGACACTGCGCCGGGCACATGTTCGGCGGAGATTTGTTTCAGGTCATGATTGCCGCAGATGGCACAATGCGCGTAAAAAAGTTGCCGGAAAGGCATCGGGCTGGCATGAAAGCGCGCTTCGCATTCTTCACACCGCCACGGCACGATGCTGACTGCGCTGAAGAGATAGTCGAGTACCGAGCGCCGTCTTGACCGACGCGCTTTGGCGGAGTGGCAGATTGGGCAGATCATCCGTCTCTAAATGAGCAGCTTCTCGGCACAGCATAGGAGAATCCTGCCGTCCGTGGCAAGAGGAACTCTCGCGCCGGTCACGATACAATAATAGGGTTGAGGAGCGATCATGCCTGACTATACTGTCGAACACGCCCGCGCCGGGATTCACACGAAATTGCCGGAACTGGAAACCTGGCCCAATCAGTTCCCCGGCTACGTGATTAGCACGCGCTTTCCCGAGTACTCCTCGGTCTGCCCCAAGACCGGCCTCCCCGACTTCGGTACCATCACCATCCAATACATGCCGCGCAAAGACTGCCTCGAGCTCAAGGCCCTAAAAATGTATCTACTCGCTTACCGCGAGCTGGGCATCTTCTACGAAAACGCTGTGAACAAAATACTCCACGATATCGTCGAAGCAGTGAACCCCGAATGGTGCGTCGTTCGCGGTGAATTCACGCCGCGCGGCGGGCTCACGACTTCCGTCTTCACGCGCTGGCCCGCCCTCGGGGCCCTGAAAAAGGGAGCCGCCGCCCGCTCAAAGAAACGCCGTTCCTGAGGCAACCAACCATGGGCCCAGAATGGACATCTCAGTGCGTTGCAGCGATAATTTTAATGGGCTTTCATCTACGAATGTGCAACCCACTGTCTGAGGAGGGGAAATGAGCATTTCTCCAAACGTACCAAGTCCGCAGGAATCCTATCATTACGAATCCACGGGCACACCAAGGTGGATCGCTGTGCTCTTCGGTGTGTTGTTCGCCGCGCTCGCCGTTCTTGGCTATGCGGGCTACTCCGCGCAAACGCGCCTGCAGCAGGATCTCGCCAAGCAGCAGGAAGAAAACAAAGTAATGTCCGCGCAGCTCGAGCAGGCCAATACGCGCCTGGCCACGCTCAAAGGTCACATGGAGGTCACCGAACAAAAAGTCGGCATGACCCAGGCGGAAATCGCCCAGGCCAAGAGCCGCGCCGAGTCCATTCGCAAGGAACAGGTGGACGCCGACCAGAAGCTCACTGCGCAGCTTTCCCAGGTAAAGCAGGAGAGTGAGGAAAAGATCGGGGCCGTGGCCACAGAAGTTGGCGGCGCAAAGAAGGACATTGAGGCCACCAAGAGCGACCTGGAAGTCACCAAGGGCAAGCTCGAGCGCGCCACCGGGGACATGGGCGTGATGAGCGGCCTCATCGCCCACAATCGCGACGACCTCGAGGAACTCAAGCGCCGCGGCGACCGCAACTATTACGAATTCACGCTGCAAAAATCAAAATCGCCGCAACGCGTCGGCCCCGTGCAGATGCTGCTCGGGAAGACCGACCCCAAGAAATCCAAGTACACTCTAACCGTCTTTGCCGACGATAGAACCATCGAGAAAAAGGACAAGACCTCCGGAGAACCCGTTCAATTTTATGTCGGCCACTCCCGCGGCACTCCTTACGAGATCGTCGTGTTTGATCTCGGCAAGAACCAAGCCACCGGCTATCTCTCGACGCCCAAGGACTTGAGCACCGGCTCGGCGCCCGCTGCCGCGGCCTCCGCTCCCGCCGCCGCTCCGGCCAGCAAGCCGTAGCCAATCTCTGTTTTCAACTCTTTTTTTGAGCCGCCCTGTTTCGCGTTCTGTAAACTGATCGCGAGACAGGGCTTCTGTCTTTCCGAGCTCGCAGGTACGATTCAGATGTCGTCCTTTCTTCTTTCTTGAAATTCGGTCCTCGATTGGAATCGAGTCTTCATGCCACTTGCTCGCCGCTTTCTACTCGCGTTATTCCCGGCAGTTTTGGGCCTGGCGATCGGCATGCCATCCGTGCCATCGCAGGAGCCGGTCCAACCCCAATCCCAGCCCATCCGCGTTAGCGTCGACCGCGTGAACGTTGGTGTAATCGTCACCGATTCTCAAGGACGCTTCGTAGGCGGTTTACATCGCGAGGATTTTCACGTTTTCGACAACGGCGTCGAACAGCCGATGACCGATTTTGCCGCCATCGAGGAGCCGGCCCAGCTTCTACTGCTCGTCGAGGCCGGTCCTGCCGTCTATCTTCTCCAGGGCGGCCATTTGCGCGCCGTCTACGCGCTGTTAAGTGGGTTGTCCGATGGAGATCGCGTAGCCATCGCCCGTTATGATCAGGCGCCGCAGCCCATTCTTAATTTCACCGCCGACAAACGCACCGCGTCTGCTGCGCTGGACCAGCTCAACTTCAATCTCGGCTTCGGCCAGCTCAATCTCGCGTCCAGCATTGCCATCGCCCTCGATTGGCTGGCCCAAGTCCCCGGGAAAAAATCGCTTATCCTGCTCTCCACCGGTGTGGACACTTCGCCTCCGGGCGTTTCGCAAGCGTTGCTGGCTCGCCTGCAAGTCTCCGACGTGCGCATTCTGGCCGTCTCTCTTACTGGTAATCTGAGCAGCCCCCAACCGTCCAGTAAGAAGTCCTCAAAAAAAGACAAAGCCGTCCCGGAAAGATCGGCGTCTACATCAGCGGAATTCGCTCAGGCCGAACAAAACCTGAAAGTCCTCGCCGGCGCCACCGGCGGCCGCGCCTATTTTCCTGCAAACACGAAAGAGTTTGGCGAAGTTTATGCCGACATCGCGCAACTCGTCCGTCACGAATACAGCCTGGCCATCGGTCCTCCCGCTCACGATGGAAAAGTCCATGTGCTCGAAATTCGCGTCGACTCCCCGCCTCCCGCTGCTGCCAATTCTCCCGCACCCGCCTATCACGTCGATCATCGCCGCGCGTACCTCGCGCCGGCGTCATAATTGGCGATTTGCGTCAGAAATAAAATGACGGCTCACTGGCTGCCGGATTCGCCGATTTTTTTGCTCTATTCAAACTCTTTCATCGTCCGCGCCATTTCGCGCAATCGTTCATCCACCATCGCCAGGACGCTGCCGCGCTCGAACGTGCCATCGTCGTTTCGATAGCCTGCCGTCGCTCCCGTCAGAATCTCGATTCCCTGCTCCACCTTCGCGACCGGCCAGATGTGAAACTTCCCCGCGGCCACCGCATCCAGCAAATCTTCGCGCAACATCAGGTCTTCGACATTCGATTCGGGGATCATCACTCCCTGCGTGCCCGTCAGCCCCTTGATCCGGCAAACGTCGTAGAATCCTTCGATCTTTTCATTCACTCCACCGATCGCCTGAATGTCGCCCTGCTGGTTCATGGATCCCGTCACCGCAATATCTTGACGCAGCGGCAATCCGGAAAGTGCCGACACCAGCGCATAAATCTCCGTCGAACTCGCGCTGTCTCCGTCCACGCCCGAATACGATTGCTCGAAGCAGATGCTCGCCGACAGCGAAAGCGGTTTGTCCTGCGCGAACCGGCTTCGCAAATATCCGGCAATAATGTGCACGCCTTTGTCGTGAAAGCGCCCGCTCAGGTTGGCTTCCCGCTCGATATTGATCAGCCCGGTCTTGCCCAAGGCCGCCGTCGCCGTGATGCGCACCGGCTTCCCGAACGAATACCCGCCGATCTCCAGCACGCTGAGTCCATTCACCTGGCCCGTTCGCGACCCGGAAACGTCCACGAGCAGCGTGCCTTCCTCGATCATTTCGCGGATGCGCGTCTCGATCAGGTTGTGCCGCTCCATTTTCGAAGAGAGCGCCGCGCGCACGTGCGCCGCGCGCACCACCGACTCTCCCGCGTCCACAGCGGCGTAGTGCGCTTCGCGTGCCAGGTCCGCGATGTCCACGAACCGCGCCGTCACTTTGTTTCTGCGCCCCGCGTTGCGTACGCCGTATTCCAGCATGGCCGCAAACGCGCCACGGTCAAACGGCCATAGTTTTTCTTTTTCCGACAGCGCGCGCAAGCGCCCCGCATATTCCGAAATGACCGCGTCGCTCATGGCCATTTCTTCATCAAATTCCACGCGCACTTTGAAAATCTTCCGGAAGTCTTCCTCGTAGTTGTACAGCAGCTCGTACAGTTCGCGGTCGCCGATCAAAATCACCTTCACGTTGATCTGCACCGCCTCCGGCTTCAGCGCGCTTCCTCCGAACGGATAAAACATTTCCAGCGGCTGGATTTCCAGCCGGTTGTGATTCAGTGTGCGCTTCAGCGCGCGCCAGACTCCCGCCTCGGACAGCGCTTCCATCGAATACATGATCAGAAAGCCGCCGTCGGCGCGCAGCAGTGAACCGCCGCGCAAATCCATGAAATCGCTGGTCCACCCGCCACGCGCATCGTACGCCCGCTGAATCGTCCCAAACAAATTCGCGTACGTCGGCGTCGTTTCAAAAATAACCGGCGAACCCTCTTCATCGCTGTGCGCCAGAATGACGTTCACCCCATACACGCGGAAAGGATCGCGCTCCGGTCCGCCCGGGAGCTTTGGCGAACCGTCCGGGTTGTCGCCTTCCTGCTCCGCTTCGCCTTCCCGCTCTTTAAACGGATCGAGATTGTCCAGCAGGTGGTGCCGCACTTCCTCGAGATATTCCGAAACGCTCGTGCCGGGATATTTTTCCTTCAGCTCTTCAATCACGCCATCGACCAGCACCGAAGCCGCTTCCTGCTCCAGGTAGCTCAATTCGCTCGCCAGTTCCCGCGATAGCGTCAGCGTCTTCCGGTAAACGACCGTGAACTCTTGCCGGAATTGTTCGTACTTCCGCTCGATGTCTTCCGCCACCGGCGCTTCGAGTTTCCCTTCGTGCACCATTTTCGAAATGTCCTCGATGGGCACCATCTGCCCTTCGAGCACCGGGAAAATTTCCGGCAGCGCCACCGCTCCCACCTGCATGTGTCCCAGCGCAAACTGTTCCCGCGCGATGCGCCGCGTGAAATCATCCATCAACTCCTTTTCGCGCACGGTGAACCGCTCGACAATCCGCCCCTTCTGCCGCTGGAACGGTTCGCCTTCGAAGACCTGCGGAATCCGCCGCCGCAAAAAGTCGATCCCCGCCTGAATATCCTTTTTGAAAGCATTGGCCTGCCCGCGCGGCAGCGGCAGCAGCCGGGGCCGGTCCGGAATCTTGAAATTATTGACGTAGCAGCGGTCCATCGATGGGTTGGTCGGAGGGTGCAGCTCTTCGATCATGCGTGCAATCGTGCCGCCCCGGCTCGTTCCCGCAAGCCCGCACACGAACACGTTGTAGCCCGGCGCGGAAAGCTCCACGCCCATCTTCAGCGCGCGCAGTGCGCGGTCTTGTCCGATGAATCCTTCGCGCAGTTCCGCCTGCGCCGTAGTTTCAAACGGTATGCGCGCGAGATCGCACCGCCACCGCAGTTTCGCCGGCGGCAGCTCCGCATGAGTTGGGACCAGCTTCGTCGTCATGAAGTCTCTTCGAGCGGGTTACTCTAACACACGGTTATGCTCGCGGACGTTATTTCGCCCGGCCAGTTGAGCACTCGGTTACGCGGTCTTCACCGCCACTTCGTCGCGATGTTCCATATACACCCGAAAAACGCCCATCGCCGCGGCCACCACCGTCGGCCCGGCCACGAGTCCCAGAAGTCCGAACACTTCGAGGCCGCCGATCATGCTGATAAACAGCAGCAAGTCGTTCAGTTGCGTTCGGTTCCGCAGCAGCAAGGGCCGCACGATGTTGTCGGCAATGGTGGCCACGCCCCCGCAAATAATAAGGATAAGCGCCGCCTTGCCCCAGTGACCGGTAAACCCCAGCCACAAGGCGGCCGGCACCCAAACCAGCGCCGAGCCCACCACAGGGATCAGTGCGCAAAACGCAATCAGCACTCCCCAGAAAATCGAAGATGGAATCCCGGTAATTGCGAAGGCCACTCCTCCTAGCGCGCCCTGGATCACGGCGATGAGTAACCCCACGGCCACGCTCGCAAAGATCAGCTCTT
>Ga0210410_10000808_pt1 | contig 31472 bp, 26 predicted proteins | sample IncBWC4MmetaG_FD_161058 | JGI IMG/M metagenome (GOLD analysis project Ga0210410, IMG submission 161058) | Forest soil microbial communities from Barre Woods Harvard Forest LTER site, Petersham, Massachusetts, United States - Inc-BW-C-4-M | ecosystem: Environmental > Terrestrial > Soil >...
CAAGGAGCGTGTCGATACTTTCGGCCAGACCGAAGTCACTGACAGCACGCTACTCATTCCCTACACGGTGAGCCGTTATTTCAGCGAGACACCGACTTTGAAGATCGTTTATTTTTCCGTGGTCGATCCCTCGATGGTGACTTCCGCCACCGCGCAAGTGAAGCGCGTGCTGCAATCGCGCCATCGATCGGAATCCGTTTACGACGTGCAAAACTTGACCCACCTTCTCGAAGTCGCCGACAAAGCCTTCACCGCGTTGACATGGATGCTCCTCGTTATCGCCATGGTGACACTACTGGTAAGCGGCATCGGCATCATGAATATCATGCTCGCGACAGTGAATTCGCGCATCCGCGAGATCGGGATTCGCAAAGCCATCGGCGCCACCAACCGTGAAATCCGATTCCAGTTTCTCGCCGAGGCCGTTCTGATCTCGCTCATCGGAGGCATCGTCGGCATCATCATCGGCCTCGCCATTCCCTACTCGATCCGCTTTCTCACCGACTATCGCGTGCCGGTGTCGGGCCTGTCGGCGATCATCGCGATCGTTGTCTCTTCGGTCGTAGGAATAATTTTCGGGACTGTTCCCGCCGCCCGCGCCGCGCAGTTGGATCCAGTCGAGAGTTTGCGCTACGAGTGATCGGGGAGACGAATGTAAAGCGGGCGCCCTCGCCCGAGCAAGATGAGGAGGGGCTTCAGTCGCCGTCTCGCTTTAAGAGCGTTTCAGCAAAGTCTCTAAGATATCCCCCGGCTCCGGCCGCTCCGTGTAATCCTCATTCGCCGACACGAAGATGACGGCCCCGTCGCGATCGATGATGTACGTCGCCGGAATCGGCAACTCCCAACTGTCATCGCCATTGGCGAGTGGCAAATTGACGAACGCTCGTCGATACACCGCCTCCTGCGCCTCCGGCACGCGATAAGTCAACCCAAATTGTCGCGCGACTTTATTCCCGGCATCTGCGAGCAATGGGAAACGCAGCTTGTACTGATCGTGCATGAAGAACGACTGCTTCACAGTCTGTGGCGAGACGGCAACGAGTGAGGCACCAGTCTGCTCAATCTGCGGGACGGCAAGATTCATAGCCTCCATTTGACCGACGCAGAACGGACACCACCGTCCGCGAATGAAGCATATCGCCAGGCGTCCCTTCGTCAGCAATTCACTGGACGACACAATCTTGCCATCGTGATCCGGAAGCTGAAATTCGGGAGCCTTCGCGCCCAAGGCAGGGTATTCGCAGCGAGACAGCGTTCCTTCAATTCGCCCACAGCCCGCGCGTGAATCGCTTGCGCTTCAGCCGGAACATACTTCGCGATCAGTTCCTTACGCTCGGCAAAGATTTCCCGCAGCGGCCGGCGGTCTGAGCCAGGCTTCGACTCCTCGAGGGAACGCCATTTCATAAGCCGAGAGGAATCCTGGCTCTTACTGGGAACTGACAACTAACCACTGGCAACTGCACGTTACATCCCCGGCAGCTTCATCCCCGCCATTCTGCGCGCAAAACTCGGCTTGCCCATTTGCTTGAACATCTTCTTCATCTGCGCATATTGGCGAAGCAGATTATTCACTTCCTGCACGCTCGTTCCCGACCCGCGCGAGATGCGCTTGCGACGGCTGCCATTGATGACTTCGTGATGGTTGCGCTCATGGACTGTCATCGAGTTGATGATCGCCTCCACGCGGTTGATCTGCCCTTCGTCCACATTGTCGGCGGCCTTCTGCAAACCGGAGAACGGACCAATACTCGGCAGCATGCCCATCAGGCTCTTGAGCGATCCCATCTTCTTCACTTGCCGCAGTTGATCGCGAAAGTCTTCGAGCGAGAATCCGTCGCCAGTAAGGGCCTTGGTGGCCATTTCCTGCGCCTTCTTCTTGTCGATTTGCGATTCCGCACGCTCGATCAGCGAAAGAATGTCGCCCATACCCAGAATGCGCGAAACGATTCGATCGGGATGAAACGGCTCCAGCGCGTCATACTTTTCGCCCACGCCAATAAACTTGATGGGCTGGCCGGTAACCTGGCGAATCGAAAGCGCCGCACCGCCGCGAGCGTCGCCGTCCATTTTTGTGAGCACCACGCCGGTGAGTGAAAGCTTCTTGTGGAATTCGTCCGCGGAGCGCACCGCGTCCTGCCCGGTCATAGCGTCAGCTACGAACAGAATTTCCGATGGATTCAGCAGCTTCTTCAGCGACTGCATCTCGTTCATCAACTCGTCGTCAATGTGTAGACGACCCGCTGTATCGACGATGAGCACATCGCAGCCGGAAACAATAGCCTCGCGCCGCGCTTCTTTTACCAACCGCTCCACTGCTTCTGTGAGCTGCGTGGCCGTGCTGGCCTCGCCGACCGAGCCTTCGTAAATCTGCGCCTTCACCGCTTGCGCCACCACTTTCAACTGCTCGCGCGCCGCCGGACGGTACACGTCCACCGAAACCAGCAGCGGACGATGCCCGCCCGTCTTGAACCAGTGCGCCAGCTTGCCCGATGTCGTGGTCTTGCCGGAACCTTGCAGCCCCGCCATCAGCACGACCGTCGGCGGCTGCGAAGCGAACTTCACGCGCGCCGTGTCCTTGCCGAGAATCTCGACCAGTTCGTCGCGCACAATCTTGATGACCTGCTCGCCCGGCGAAAGCGCTGTCAGTACTTCCTGGCCCACGGCCTTGGCCTGTATGCGGTCAATCAGTTCCTTGACCACTTTGAAGTTAACGTCGGCCTCAAGCAGCGCCAGCCGAATCTCGCGCAGCGCCTCCGCAATATTCTCCTCAGACAGCCGAGCCTGCCCGCGAAGCGACTTAAACGCGCGCTGTAGTTTTTCCTGTAAGTTCTCAAACATAAGGGGTCGGTCACTATTTTAACAGCCGGACGCTGACGAATCAGCGTCTAGCCCACCTTTGGCCTAACCATCTCAAATCTCTGAGTCGTCCGCGAATACTGAATGCCGCCCATGCGTCCGATCATGTCCAGCGAATTGCGGTCGAGCTTGCTGTCTTTCATGTGCGCGTCGCTCACATGAATCGAAACAATCTCTCCGATCACCAGGCTGCCGCCGGTCGGCGCGGGGGAGAAGTCGAGAACCTGATGCAGCCTGCACTCAAAGCTCACCGGAGACTCCGCCACTCTCGGCGGACGCACCATCATCGACGGTGCAGGCGTCACCTTCGCCAACTCGAATTCATTCACCGACGCATCATATTCGCCGCTGGTAATGTTCATCGCCTCGGCCAGTTCGTATGTGACCACGTTGACTACAAATTCACGAGTCTCGCGAATATTCCGCAGCGTGTCTTTGGCTTCGCCGTCCACGGCATCGGCTCGCTTGGGCCGCCGCAGTCCCGGAGAAAATCCCAGCAGCGGAGGATCCACGCAGACCGCATTGAAAAATGAGAAGGGCGCAAGGTTCGGCTGCCCCGATGCGCTCATGGTTGAGATCCACGCAATCGGCCGCGGCGCTACAGCATTGAGCAGAAGTCCGTAAAGTTCACTGTGGGGAATGTTCCCAGGCGTGACGATCATCTCTTCGAGTATAGCGTTGGGGACAACTTAAGTTCTGTCATCCTGAGCGAAATTGCCGTTCGCTGAAAGCGAAAGGCATTGCAGTCGAAGGACCCCTTGTGCGCTGGCGGCGGCAGCGGCCTGTCAGGGAGTTTTCTTGGCGACTCGCACTAGAGTGGTCAAGAAAACGCCTGCCGTATTCACTGTCCGTTCGAGCTGATAGGGATCCTTCGACTGCGGAGTCGCTTCACTTCGTGAAGCAATTCCTTCGCTCAGGATGACAGTGCGTTATGATCTGCGAACACAGCCTTCGCCGCAATCACCGTGTTGCAGTGAATCGCGACCGTGTCTTCAACGTTGCGGGCATAACCGCCGGCAAACGTCACCATCACCGGAATACTCCGCGCACGCGCCACGCGGAACACCAACTCGTCACGCTTCTTCAGTCCCTCCATCGTCAGTGACAGTCCCCCGAGTTGGTCTTCACGATACGGGTCTGCGCCCGCGACGTAGCAGAGCAGATCGGGCGCAAACTGCCGCAGTCCCGAACTCAAAGCGTTGTCGAGCCATGCCAGATAGTCATCGTCTCCGACGCCGTCGGGCAAGTCGATATCAATCGAAGACGGCGGCTTCACCGGCGGATAATTATTGTGCTGGTGCAGGGAAATCGTGAAAACATCGCCCGCCTGCGCCCCACGCATTTCGCAGCCTGGAGCCTACTCGAAGTTGGAGCCGCGGCCGATGGCAGCGGCTCACTTGCCGTGCGCGTGCCTGCAAAAATCGCTGCCGTGCCATTGCCCTGATGCACGTCGCAGTCGACAGTCATCGCGGTACGAATTTTGCCGTCGCGCTGCATCCGCCGGATCGCCACTGCCACATCGTGGATCATGCAGAATCCCTCGCCATGATCCGGGAAAGCATGATGGAATCCTCCGCCAATGTTGATCGCAACGCGCTCAGCCACAGCCTGCTGCGCAGCAAGAATGGATCCCCCCGCCGCCAGCCAAAACACCCTCACCAACTCCGGGGAAAACGGAACTTCGAGCTGCATCTCCTCGCGCGGGCTGAGCGTCCCGGTCTTCAGCTTATGAACATATTCAGGAGTATGCACGAGCAAAATATCCTGATCGGCAGCCGGTTCAGGGGTCAGGAAGTCTGAAGGTTCGGCTGCTCCGGTCGCGATCAGGCGTGCATGCACACGCTTGTACTTCTCGGCGGGGAAGACGTGTGCACCGATAGGCAGATAGTAGTCATCGCTGTAGATGAGCTTGAACGGAAGCATGGCGACTCTGCCTCAGCAGAGGTTGAGGGTTCCAAATATTCTTACTTATTCATCTGCGCGCGCTTCTGACGTATCGTCTCTACGCGCTTCACCATAAATTCCAGGCGATTGCGTCCCCACTCGGTGCGGGTAGCCACCTTTTCAATGGTGAGAAAGACATTCGGGTCCTTCATTTTCTCCCGCAGGTCTTCGAGAAAGGGATGCACTTTGGCGAAGATCAGGAACATCTCGCCGCTGAAGGCGGGATCGAGAAAGAGCTCTTCGTTCAGCGCCCCGTGGAGAACGAGAGAGGCAGCCAGGCCCCAGTAACCGGTCACCATGCGCAGCCAATTGTTCTGCTGCGTGTTCATCGCCCAAATGACCGTCAGGAAATCGTCGGCGGTCTGCGGGAAGAATTCTCCGCCCCACCAACTGCGGGCTTTGCGCATTTCGGCTTCGCGGCGGAGGTCATAGAGTTGAAGAATCAGTTGAGCATCGGCGGCCGTGGGTTTTTCGGACATAGAATTTCTCCTGAAGGGTATGAATAGCAATTGAGCTTGGCGATTTTAACGCAGTTCTGCAGGTGTCGCGAACAATCTTAGTCCAGTGGTGGTGCAATGTGGCTTTACGAGCGCAGATCAGCCTGAGATTCCGCCAACCGGCCAAATTGAATCACGACCCTTACGCCGTGGTAGCGGCGGCTTCGGTGAGCGGCGGTGGCGGTGCAGCGCGTTCGAAGTCGCATTCTTTATTCGGGCACGCGATCACCGGTCCCGCTTTCAAATTCTTCTCGACCAGATATTCGCTCCCGCAGCTGGGACATTTCTCCGCGATGGGCTTGTGCGCCGAAGTGAACTTGCACTTCGGGTAATTTCCGCACCCATAAAACGTATTGCCCTTGCGCGCCCGCTTCTCGACCAGGTCCCCATCTTTGCAGTCCGGGCACTTCACGCCAATATAGTTCTGCTTCACGTACTTACATTCCGGATAGCCGCTGCACGCCGTAAACTCCCCGAAACGTCCGTGCCGGATCATCATATTGCGTCCGCATTTCGGGCAGGGTTCGTCGAGCGGAATGTCCGGAACCTTCTTGCCCTGATCGAGTCGACGCGTGGTCTTGCAATCGGGATATCCCGTGCACGCCATGAACTGCCCGAACCGTCCGCGCTTCAGCACCATTACGCGGCCGCAATTTTCGCAATACTCTTCCTGCGTCGTCTCCTGCACGTCGGCCGAGTCCAGATCAGGCAGGTTGATCGGATTCTCTTTCGTGAACGTGCAGGTATTCGGATCGTCCTTGTCGTACGTGCTGCACGCATAAAACGATCCGTGCTTGCCCCACTTGATCACCAGCGGCGACCCACAGCGCTCGCACTTCTCGTCCGTGGGCTTCTCCATCCGCTTGATGTTCTCCATATGCTTTTCGGCATATTTGAGATCTTTCGTGAACTTCTTGTAGAAGTCGCCGAGCGCGTCGGTCCACTTTTCTTTGCCTTCTTCGATCTCGTCGAGTTCCTCTTCGAGACGGGCCGTATATTGAATGTCGAAAATGTCGGGAAAATTTTCCACCAGCAGATCGGTGACAACTAATCCGATTTCTGTGGGAGTAAACTTGCCGCCGATTTTCTGGGCGTATTGGCGCTCCTGGATGGTGGTGAGAATCGCCGCATAGGTCGAGGGACGGCCGATGCCGCGCTCTTCGAGTTCCTTCACCAGCGACGCTTCGTTGTATCGCGGCGGAGGCTCAGTGAAATGTTGCTCGGGCTTCAACTCCTGCAATTTCAACTTTTGTCCGGCTTCCAGCGCGGGAAGTTTGTGCTTGAGCTCTTCGTCCTCCTCGTCCTTGCCGTCTTTCGATTCTTCGTAGACCCTCAGGAAGCCATCGAACTTCAACACCGACCCGGTCACGCGAAACCAAAACGTCTCCGCTCCACTCTTTGCGTCGATGTCCACAGTTGTCTGATCGAACACGGCAGGCATGATCTGTGAGGCCACGAAACGTTGCCAGATCAGCTTGTAGACCTTGAATTCATCTTCTTTTAGATACTGTTTGACTTGGTCAGGATGGCGCATCGCGGAAGTGGGTCGAATCGCTTCGTGCGCACCTTGCGAATCCTTTTTCTCTTTGAATGTGTTAGGCGCCTCAGGTAAGTAGGCTGCGCCATATTCCTTGCCGACGTATTCGCGCACTTCCTGAATCGCCTCCGGTGAAACACGGGTCGAATCGGTACGCATGTAGGTGATGAGGCCGACGAGTCCCTCTTCGCCGAGTTCAACGCCTTCGTACAGCCGCTGCGCGATCATCATGGTGCGCTTCACGCTGAAGCGCAGTTTCCGGGATGAGTCCTGTTGCAGCTTGCTGGTGGTGAATGGGGCAGCCGGGTTGCGGCGGCGTTCTTTTTTGTCGACCGAACGCACAACCCAGTCGGCGCTCTCCAGCGCCGCGCGGATCTTTTCCGCATCCTCGCCGTTGGTGACCTCGATTTTTTCTTCGCCCTTGCCGACAAATCGCGCGTCGAACGCAGGAGGCTTGTTGGCGGCGAGGTGAGCGTCAATCGTCCAATATTCTTTTTTCTCGAATGCCTTTATTTCGCGCTCGCGCTCAACGATCAGCCGCAGAGCGACGGTCTGCACCCGGCCAGCGGAGAGCCCGCGTCGAACTTTATCCCAGAGAAGGGGAGAAACTTGGTATCCCACCAGACGGTCGAGCACTCGCCGCGCCTGCTGTGCGTCTACCAGATTTTGATCGATGGCACGAGGATGCTCGAAAGCGGCCTGCACCGCGCGCTTGGTAATTTCGTTGAAGGTGACGCGCTGAATTCGCGGCACAGCGTCCGCGTCTTCTTTTTTCTTTTTCTTACTCTTCTTCGATGCCCCGTTGCCGTCGAGCTCAAAAGCCAGATGCGCCGCAATGGCTTCGCCTTCGCGGTCCGGGTCAGGCGCCAGGAAGATCTGATCCATGCCCAGCGCCAGCTTCTTTAGCTTGGCCAAAACTTTCTCTTTGCCGGGAATAACGACATACTCGGGCTCGAACTCGTTGTCGGTGTCCACACCCAGCGTGCTCTTGGGCAGATCTTTGACGTGTCCGAGTGAGGCTTCGACGGTGAAGCCCTTGCCCAGATATTTCTGAATTGTTTTCGCCTTAGCCGGCGATTCGACGATGACTAAACCTTTTAACAATGTATCCTCAGTTCCTCGGAATTCGATTTGAAGCTAGCACGAATGTCAAGCTGGCAACAAGTTACTCGTAGAAAGCTGCCAGCTATCAGCCGTCAGCTCTCAGCTTTTGCATCAGCGATGCCAGCATCCGTTTGACCTCCACAACTTCATCGGAAAGGCGCTGACAATCAATCGTTTTCAGCAACTCCAGATCTCTTGCCAAAAGGAGATGATATTCAACCTCGCTTGCCGACCCCGCCGCCATCTGCAGAAAGCGCGCAAAATCCGCGTCGCCTTTCCGGCACGCTCCCTCAGCGATGTTGGAGCCGATCGAAACCGACGCCCTCCTCATCTGACTAGTCAAGCCGTAAATCTCGTCTCGCGGAAAGGACTTGCTGGCTTTGTAGACGTCGAGAGTCAATGCATGCGCCTTTTCCCAAACTTTTAGGTTTCTGAAATCCTGCATATGGCCTCCATCATTCACGGGCGAGCTCGAAGCTGATAGCTGATAGCTTTACTAGAAGCTTTTCACAAAATTCTTTCCCGGCATTTGCCGAACTTTGCCGGCCAGTTCCAGCTCGAACAGCGCGGCGAAGATTTCGGAGGACGACATTTCTTTTTCCAGGCGCTCGACCAATTCGTCGATGTGTGTGGATTCGTCCTGCTTCAGCAAACTCAGGATTCGCTTCTCGTGCGGAGGAAGCCCTTCATTCGGAAATAGAGATGCGGTCGAATCGCCTTCGGATTCAGGCGAGGGCGGTGGGGTCAACGCAAGTCGCACTTCGGCGGAAAGATCTTCCCACACATCTTCCCACGTCGCGACCAGCTTTGCGCCTTGTTTAATCAACGTGTTGGGGCCCCAGGAATTCTTGTTGGTGACATTGCCGGGGACGGCGAATACGTCGCGATTTTGTTCGAGAGCGCAGCGTGCGGTGATGCGCGTGCCGGAATATTCGGCGGCTTCAACGACCAGGACCCCGACCGACATGCCGCTGATAATTCGATTACGAATAGGAAAATTCTGCGGCGCCGCGAAAGTACCGAGGCGAAACTCAGAGATCAACGCGCCGCCGAGCGCAATAATTTGCTCTGAGAGCCGCGAATTTTCTTTGGGATAAATCACGTCGACGCCGGTGCCAAGGACGGCGATGGTCTTGCCTTTAGCCGAGATCGCGCCGCGATGGCTGGCCGTGTCGACGCCGCGCGCCATGCCGCTGACGATGACCAATCCCTGTATGGCGAGGTCGCAAGATAGTCGCTCGGCCATGCCGGAGCCGTAGGGCGTGGGATGACGCGTGCCTACGACGGCGATTCCCGGTTCAGGCAAGACCTCTGGACTCCCGCGCACATAAAGGATAAGTGGAGGGTCGTAAATTTCGCGCAGGCGTGGCGGGTAGCTCGGATCGTCGATGGAGATTACGGTTACTCCCGCCCCCGCTGCGTTGGCGATTTCTTCGCGCGCCAGTTCGCCGGACTTTCCAGTCGCTATGGATTGCGCGGAAACCACCTGGATCCCCGTGCTTTCGAGCTCGGTGAGCGAGGCGCGGAATACGGCTTCGGGCGTGCCGAAATGTTCGACCAGCTTGCGGCAGCGAGTGGGGCCGAGTCCCTGCGTGAGAGTGAGAGCGAGCCACTCCAGCAAGTGCGTGGCGGAAGGCGATACGGCGAAGGATGACGCTGCGGCGTTCGGCACCAAGACTCCAATCTGAGCGAAGCTTCGCGGCAGTGCGCAACTTGCCCTTTTACCCGAACTCGCGGAATGTACTCATGCCGCGTCGGCGAAGTCAAGGTTATGCGTCACAATGGTTTGTTAATATTGATGAAAATCGACAAAAACATGAAATCTTTGCGTATTTCTGCCATCTCCTACCTGAATACCGTGCCCTTGATGTGGGATTTTGAGCATGGTCTGCCTCGCCCGGAATTCGAGATTTCCTACACTTTGCCTTCGGTTTGTGCCCGGGCCCTGCAAGAGGGAAGCGCTGATATTGGGATTGTTCCCGCGGCGGCGTACACCCAGATCCCTGGGTTGCAGATTTTGCCACGCGTGGCCATTGCGTCGCGGCGAGCCGTGCGTTCGATTTTGCTGGTGAGTAAAGTTCCGGTAGAGAAAATTCGGAGCGTGGCGCTCGATACTTCTTCGATGACATCGGTTGCGCTGACCCGGATTCTGTTTGCGAAGTGGCTGGGTGGCGAAAAACTTTTTACTTCGATGGCGCCTGATCTCGATCAAATGCTGGCAGCGCACGATGCGGCGCTGGTGATCGGCGATCCCGCGCTGAAGATTGATTGCTCGCGTTATATCACGCTGGATCTGGCGGAAGAATGGATTCGGTATACGGGCAAGCCCTTTGTGTTTGCCTTCTGGGCGGTGCGCAGCGCGGCTTTGAACGATTACCCGGCGGCGGTTGATTTAGCAGAAATATTTCGGCAGTCCCGCGATCACGGGTTGGCGGCGGCGAGTGTCGATCAGATTGCGTTGGAGTGGGCTCCGAGGCTGGGACTGACAGAGTCGGCGGTGCGAAGTTATCTGACTGAGAGCATCTATTACGACTTGGACGCCGAATGTGTCGAGGGGTTGCAGTTGTTTTATCGGTACGCTGCGGAGATCGGCGCACTCCCGGAGGCGCCGGAATTGCGGTTCCTGCAACCGGCGACTCCGGATGCTCGGAATTCGTATCAAGGCGCCGCGTCAGTGTTGCGGTAAGAGCCCGCAAAAGGAATTCAGGCTTCACCCACACCCACCTGGTCTGACGGTGCATGGCTAGCTCCCGCAAATATCCATCCCCAACATCGCGAAAAAAAACGCCCTGCGTTGGCGTGATCTGCCGCTAACCTTGTAGACTCCAACCACCGAATGCTCTTCCATTTCCATCCGCTGCTGGCGATTACTCTGTGGCAACGTCTGCGCAGGCTGGGCGGCGTCGGCCTTGTGATTCTGGGAATCGCGGACAACTCCGTCATTCCGCTCACCGGCAGCATGGACGTCTTGACCATCTGGCTGGCGGCGCGGCATCGCGAGCCGTGGCCCTATTACGCTGTGATGGCGACTGTCGGCGCGGTGATCGGCGGATACATTACTTATGCCTTGGCCCGCAAGGGTGGCAAAGAAACCATGGAACGCAAGCTCTCGAAAAGGCGTGCGGCGAAAATCGCCAAGACCTTCGAGCGCTGGGGATTTTTCGCGGTCGCCGTTCCCGCACTGATGCCTCCGCCGTTTCCCTTCGTTCCGTTTCTGCTGGCAGCGGGCGCGATGCAATATTCGCGCCAGAAATTTCTCGGCGCCCTCACCGTAGGACGCGGAGTCCGCTACACCATCGCCGCCGGCCTCGGAGCGCTTTACGGAACTCACATCCTCCGCTTCTTCACGCGCTACAACAAACCCGCAGTAGCGATCTTGGTAGGCTTGGCGATAATTGGTTCGATCCTGAGCCTCGTCCAATATTTACGCTACCGACAGAAGACCGCGTAGTTCGCCGCGCTCAATATCAAGCGCTGTCATCCCGACCGGAGCCGGAGCGAAAGCGACGGCGCAGTGGAGGCCTGGTGTTTGTTCTCCTATCACCTCTCACACCCACCCCCCATCAATCACAAAGCTCTGATTCGTAATCCCCGCACTGTCCTCCGCGGCCAGAAACAGAACTAACCTCGCCACGTCGTCCGGCATCAGTTCGCGCTTCAGACTCTGCCGCTGTATGATCTCGGCCAGATACTCCGGAGTCATCCACAAGCGCCGCTGCCGTTCCGTCATGATCGCTCCCGGCAGTACGCAATTCACGCGAATATTCGATCCACCCAACTCCCGCGCCAGCGTGCGTGTCAGTCCCACAATCCCTGCCTTCGCCGTCACATACGCCGGCAGACCCGTCGAGGGAATCATCCAGGCAATGGAACTCATGTTGATAATCGAACCGCCGCCCGCCGCTGCCATCCTTGGCGCCACGGCCTGTGTCGCGAAGAACTGATGCCGCAAGTTCACCGCCATGCGTTCATCCCAATATTCCGGCGTGACGTCAGCAAACTTATGTCGATCATCGCTGGCCGCGTTATTCACCAGAACCCTCACCGGCCCGAGCCGCGCCTCAACCTCAGAGATGGCAGCTCGCAGTGCCGCAATATCCAGAAGATTGCAATGCACGAACAACGGCGCATGAGGAGTTCGCGACGCGAACTCATCGACTAATCTAGTCGAGGCCTCGTCCGCTACATCGAGAAACGCAACCCGCGCCCCCTGAAGCGCAAACTGCTCCACCAGGGCTGCGCCAATTCCCGATCCTCCGCCCGTGACCAGTACCACCACATCGCGCAGGCTTGGATAGCGTGCAAAGCTCTCAATCTGAGACATAAGATTTCCGGTTCATATTACCCGAACTGGATATCGTCGGATGACTCTTCGCCGATGGCGTCATCCTGAACGAAGCCGTTCTTCAGGCGTAGTGAAGGATCTCGCGCGTCTCGGCACTCCCCTAACCCCATACTCTCATCGGCCCATTTGGAAGCATCCCGCAAACTCCGCTAGAATAATCTCAGCTCATGTCCCTGACCAAAGCCCAAGCCCTCGACCTGTTCCGCTCCGACGACCTGATCGGCATCGGCATGGAAGCCGACTCGGTCCGCCGCGCGCTTCATCCCGAAGGTACGGTCACTTACATCATCGACCGCAACATTAATTACACGAATTTCTGCACCGAATATTGCACCTTCTGCGCCTTCTACCGCCCGCTCAAGGGGCCAGCCGCCAAAGAAGGCTACATCCTCGAATTCGACACAATTTACGACAAGATCCGCGAGACCGTCGAACTCGGCGGCACCGGCGTGCTCATGCAAGGAGGCCTGCATCCCGACCTCAAGGTTGACTGGCACGAGCGCATGCTGCGCGGAATCAAAGAACGCTTCCCGCAGATTCATCTGCACTGCTACTCCGCGTCTGAAATTATCGCCATCGCCGAATACAGCGCGCTCAGTATTCGCGATACGATTCTCCGCCTGCGCGACGCCGGACTCGACTCGATCCCCGGCGGCGGCGCCGAAATTCTCGACGACGAGGTCCGCTACAAAATCGCCCGCCTGAAATGCCTGACCGGCGACTGGATCAACGTTCATCGCACCGCCCACCAGATCGGCATGCGCACCACCGCCACCATGATGTTCGGCGTCGGCGAGAATTACGAGCACCGCATCAATCATCTGCAGGAGCTTTACGACTTGCAGGAAGAGACCGGCGGATTCACCGCCTTCATCCCCTGGAGCTTTCAGCCGCAGAATACCGCCCTCGGCGGCCGTCACTGGGACGAAGCCACCGCCGTCGAATATCTGAAAGTGCTCGCCATCTCGCGCCTCTACCTCTCGAACTTCCTCAATGTGCAATCGAGCTGGGTCACGCAAGGCCTGAAAGTCTGCCAGATGGGCCTGCGTTTCGGCGGCAACGACGTGGGATCGGTGATGCTTGAAGAAAACGTAGTCCGCGCCGCAGGCGTGACCAACTGCACCACCGAAGAAGAGCTGCGAAGAATCATCCGCGACGCCGGATTCCGGCCCGCCCAGAGAGACACTCTCTACCGCAAATACTTCCTTAACTAGCTCGACGAGGCACCGCACATGTGGGGAAGCCGCCCTCGGCTGTCTGCGGAGCTAAGCGACCGCAACGCAAGTGTGCAGCGGGAATACTCGCCCGCTGCCTTTGATCTTTGCACTGGCCTACACCGAACCTAGAACTCGAAAGAGGATGGAATGGGGGCCGCGGGATTGCATAAACATCCGACATGACGGAGAATTCGTACGCGAAACCGATCTGGCCATCCGGGCGACCCAGAGGAAAGAGGCTATGGCGCGTCCCAGAGTGTTCGTTAGTTCAACTTTTTACGATCTGCGACAAGTTCGAGCGGACCTGTTCCGATTCATTGCGGAACTGGGTTACGAGCCTGTCCTCAACGAAAGGGGAGCGGTTCCCTACGCCAGCGACAAGAAGCTTCAGGAGTCGGCGTATAGATCGGTCGATCTTTCGGACATCCTTATCTCCATCATAGGCGGTCGTTATGGCACCAACTCGGACCGCTCACCCTACTCGATATCTCAGGTTGAGTTGAAAACCGCACTTGAAAGCGGAAAACCCGTGTTCATCTTCGTGGAGAAATCGACTCTTGCCGAATATTCGACCTATCTGAAGAACAAGGCTGTATCGGGCATTCAGTACACCTTTGCAGACAACCCCCAGATCTACGCCTTCCTTGAGGAGATACATCCTCTCCCGCAGAATAACCCGATTGCTGCGTTTGAGACGGCACAAGATATAACAGACTACCTCAGGGAACAGTGGGCAGGTCTATTTCAAAGTTTCTTGCAACAGCGGGGCAGAGTCAAGGAAGTGCAGGTAATTGAAAGCCTCTCAGCAACTGCCGAGACCCTGAACCAGATGGTTAAGTTTCTCTCTGAACAACACGGAACCAGCGACAAAGCTCTGCAGGAAATTCTCCTCAGCAACCATCCGATTTTTCAGCAACTCCGGACGGTCACAAATACTCCATACCGAATCCTTTTCTATAACCACAACGAGTTAGACACTTGGTTGAAAGTCAGGAACTACAAACCCGTTCCCCCAGAACACTGGGACGAACCGCAATTCGAAGAATGGATCAGAGACGATTCGAATGAAGGCTTTTGGCTGCTCAAGCTGAACACCGGGGTCTTCGACGGAGCGGGAAGGTTGAAGGTATTTACTCCGGAGAACTGGGACAAGAGCTGGCTAACGCAAGAGAAGAGGGATCCCGAACCGCCGGAGCCCGAGAACTCAGGCCCGATCACGGACGACGACATCCCTTTTTGAGAACCGCGGACTTCATTTGCCAGGAGCGGACTTACGGCGCTCCAGCGCCCTCGATTTCGTCGCCGCCTGAAAATGCAAACGGCCCCGGAATTCCTGAGGCCGTCGCGAGAACCGATAAATCGGTACCCCGTCAAGGTCGCCGTCATTATCAAAACAATCCCAGCGGAAATCAAGTTACCTTAAGGAGAGTCGCTCCCGTCCAGCGAAACCTTCCACGAGCGCGATCAGCCGAAAGGCAAGGTTAGTTTCCCACCGAATAAGCCCGTCCCGAAGCAGCCAGACTCATTTTCTTGTACGCGCTGGTGAATCGAACTCGAATCATCCAGAAGATCAATAGCACCAGTGGCAGCAAGGCAGGCACCATGAGTGCCGGCGATCCGCGCAGCCACGCGGGGAACACTTGTTGCTGTCCCAGGAAGAAGGAACCGGTGGCGATGAACCATCCAAAGCACATGCGCCAAAGGTGCCGCGCAATTCGCCGTTTGCCCGAAATGCCCCGCAGGAGCACGCGCAGATCGCCGATCGCGGCCAGCAGAATGATTGACCCCATGAAAAGCTGCATGAAGGGGTAAGTGCCGGGATCGACCGGCTCGCGACCTGCCATCTTTTGGAATCCATGGAATATGCTGAGCACGCCCACTGACAAGGCAAACAGAAAACCAATCCAATCGGCGATTCCGGTTTCACCATCTCTGCGCCGGGCTGTCGCCCAGGCGGTTGCCACCATATAGATCGTCAGAAGGCCGCCGAACAAATTGTTTGTTTGGTGCTTCATATAGGCAAGGCACGAGGCGGCCGTCGCCATACAAAGCATGGATGCGACAAAGATATTTCCCGCCCTCGCATGCCAACGGGAGCCTTTGCTGAACGACATCGCGGCAGCACCCGCAGCCATGGCCAACACGCCGGCTGTAATGTGAAAAATCAGCAAGGGCAATCGCATGGTGCCCCTCCTACTCAAGCGTTCTTTACGATACGCGGATCAGCCCGGAAAGGTTCACTATTCTGCCCCGGAAATCCCACGGCCGTCGCGAGAAGGCGATTAGGCGATAAATCGACACCCGTCAGGGTCGCTAACCTAGTTGTCACGTCGGTGCGAACCTATTACAGCTATGAGAAGCCTTTCGAAGATATCCACAGGGGGTTGGTGACATCCGTCACAGCCAAGCTGCTGCAGTCGCCCGTAGAGTGATCCCTGGCAGATCACGCCGTCGTGTCTCTGCTGCACAACTCGCCGCCGCATGCTCTATAAAACTCTCAGCGCCGCAGTCTACGGCATCGACGCCAACATCATTCAGGTCGAAGTCGACTGCTCTGGCATCAAGTGCGATCAGGACCACTTTCATACCGTAGGCCTGCCCGATGCCGCGGTGCGCGAGAGCCGCGACCGCGTGCGCGCTGCGCTCAAGAACTGCGGCTATGATATTCCGCCCACGCACATCACCATCAACCTCGCGCCCGCGGACATCAAGAAAGAAGGCTCGGGATTCGATCTTCCGATGGCCCTTGGGATTGTTGGAGCCTACGGCGGGTTGACGCGAAAAGATATTGGCGACTGTCTTTTCGTCGGCGAACTATCGCTCGACGGCGGGGTACGCGGCGTGCGCGGCGCGCTGCCCATCGCACTCGAGGCTCGCGGGCGAAAGATCGCGCGCATGGTCGTCCCCGAGGCCAACGCCAAAGAAGCAGCGATGGTCGGCGGCGTGGAAGTCTATCCCGTGCGCTCACTGCTGGACGTGATCCACTTCGTCAACTCCGGCAACGGAATTATGCCGATCAAGTCCGATGGCGACTCGTTGCTACGCGAGTCGCAGCAATTCCTGGTCGACTTCAAAGACGTTCGCGGACAGCAGACCGCCAAGCGCGCCATTGAGATCGCCTGTGCCGGAGGCCATAACATTCTGATGATCGGCCCGCCGGGCTCCGGCAAGACCATGCTGGCCAAGCGCATGCCGACGATTCTGCCACCGTTCACATTCGAAGAAGCGTTGGAGACGACCAAAATTCACAGCGTCGCCGGAGTCCTCGACCAAGGCACGGGCCTCGTCGGCACGCGACCCTACCGCTCGCCGCACCATACAATTTCAGACGCGGGCCTCATCGGCGGAGGCGTGATCCCCCGCCCCGGCGAAGTTTCACTGGCGCATAACGGTCTGCTCTTTCTGGACGAACTGCCCGAGTTCCCCCGCAATGTGCTCGAAGTCCTCCGCCAGCCGTTGGAAGATGGCACGGTGAGCATCGCGCGCGCGTCGATGTCCCTGACGTTCCCTGCACGCTTCATGCTCGCTGCGGCCATGAATCCGTGTCCCTGCGGATTCCACAACGACCGCACTCGCGATTGCCACTGCACTACGCCGATGATCCAGCGCTATATTTCGAAAATCTCCGGGCCGCTGATGGACCGCATCGACATACACATCGACGTCCCCGCCGTGAACTATAAAGAAATGCGCTCGACCGCCGAACCCGAAGGTTCCGCCAAAATTCGCGAGCGCGTCATGCGCACCCGAAAGAAGCAGCAAGAACGCTTTGCCACCTCGCGCGAAAAACTCTACTGCAACGCCCAGATGTCGTCCCGCCACATCCGCGCCCATTGCGAACTCTCAGCAGACTGCGAACGCCTGCTCGAACGTGCCATGACGCAGCAAGGCTTGAGCGCCCGCGCCCATGACCGCATCCTGAAAGTCGCCCGCACCATTGCCGACATGGACGACGTGCCGCAGCTAGAGCCCAAACACATCGCCGAAGCGATTCAGTACCGCAGCCTGGATCGAACCTACTGGACTTAGACAACGCCGTCGCAGAAGTGAGTCCGGACGACCTGATGGTCGAGATGGTTTCCCGTCTATCTCTTGTCCGAATCGACGCGCCTCCCTTCAAACTATTCGAAAATTCTCCAGGTCTGGATGTGAAATCCGAGGCACGAATTCGTCCGCGAAGTGTAAAGTGGTTGTCGCGGTTTTCTTTTCAGGAGGGGAAACATGGACAGAAGAGATTTGCTTCAGGCATTGCCGATAATTGCGTTGCTCCCGGCAACCATCCACGCGGAGGCTCGTGCGGAGAAGCCTGAGTCTGCACCGGGTTCGGTTTATGAGTTGCGTGTTTATCATGCGAATGAGGGCAAGCTGGATGATTTGTTGAAGAGGTTTCGGGAGCACACCACGCGATTGTTTGAGAAGCATGGAATGAAGAATGTGGCGTATTGGACTCCGCTGGATGAGCCGTTGAAGGGCAAGACCCTGATCTATGTGCTGGCTCATCCGAGCCGCGAGGCTGCCGCCAGTAATTGGAAGTCATTTGGCGACGATCCGGAATGGCAGAAGGTGCGGGATGCTTCTGAGGCGAATGGAAAGCTGGTGGAGAAAGTGGATTCAACGTTTATGGCTCTGACGGATTTCTCCGCGACTCCGTGAGGCGTGAGCGGATGATGGATGATGCCGCAAGTGCCGCCGATTCTGAAACTTGATACCATCGTTCCGCACCGACGGAACTGGAGGGTCTCTCTTTATGCTGAATCGCCGTAGCTTCATAATTGCCACCGGGATGACCGCGCTGGCTTCGACGAGGGTGTTTGGAGCGAACGATACGCTTCGCATCGGAATCATTGGAGCAGGGCATCGCATGAAAGGGCTGATCGATGCGGCCGACAAAGCTGGGCCTTACCAGCTCGTCGCGGTGAGCGATGTTTATGGGCCCAATCGCGACCTGTTCCAGCAGCGCTCAGAGGGGCTGGCGACCACGCATCTGGATTACCGGGAAGTGCTCGATAAGGATGTGGATGCGGTGATCATTGCCGCGCCCGATCATTGGCATGTGCAGATGGCGGTCGACGCGCTCAAGGCGGGGAAGGACGTCTATCTGGAGAAGCCGGTCACGCACACCATGGAAGAAGGTGCGGCCCTGACGCGGGCGGTGCGCTCGAGCAAACAGATTTTGCAGTGCGGGATGCAGCAGCGCAGCTGGACCCACTTTCGCGATGCCGTTGAAATGATTCAGGCGGGCAGCCTTGGGCGCGTTGTGCAGGTGCGAACCTATTGGTGGCAGAACTATCACCGGACTCGCCCACGCAAGCCCATCGATCAGCAGGCGCTGGATTGGAAGATGTGGCTGGGGTCGGCTCCGGATCAGCCGTTCAGCGCGGATAAATTTGAGCTTTGGCGCTGGTTCTGGAATTTTGGCGGTGGGGCGATGACCGATCTATTCACGCACTGGATCGATGTCGTGCACTGGGCGATGAAAGCCGACCAGCCGCGGCAAGCGCACATGTTGGGCGACAAATATGTTTTCGAGGAGTGGGACTGTCCGGATACGGTGCAGGCGGCATTTCGCTATCCCGGCTTTGATGTGGTCTATGAGGGGATGATGAATTCGTCGATCGACGACGGCGGGCTGGAGTTTCGCGGGACCGAAGCGACGTTGAAGATCGATCGCGGCGGCTTTGCGGTTTACCGCGAGCATTTGGATGAAGGGCAGAACCCAGTGTTGACGGCGCGCAGCTTTCGCGATGGCACGATTTCGCACGTGGAGAATTTCTTCGATTGCATCAAATCGCGGAAGGAGCCGTCGGCTCCAGTAGAGACCGGAGTCGCGGCGGCACGGGCCGGGCATATCGGCAACCTCGCGCACCTGCACGGTGGGGCTTGGGCGGCGAAGGCTTGAGGACATACTGACAAGTTTAATCGGTTGGTTTCTCCACCTCGTCGCGTATATGCGTGAGAACGCGCAGGTGAATGCGGTGAATAATGGCATCTGACCAGAACCGCCAATACGCAGACGGCCAAAGTCCATGCTGATACCAAGTCGTGCCTTCGAGCCGCGTTCCTCCGTTGGGCAGCGGCGTGAGCAGGAACTGTCCGCCCTCGGAGACCAGAAATCCACGCAGGTGCGGAGGGTGGATGTGCGAGTACGGAGTCCATTCCTCTAGCGGCGCTGGATTCGAGGTCACGGAGAACTTCAGAAGGTGAGGTTGGTCCCAGACTTCAATCGGCTCAACGAAAGCTCCGGTGGAGAAGACACAATGCCTTTCAGCTCCTTTGCCGCTGCCTGACATTTCGGCTCGCATGGGATAGGCGATGCCGGCGCGGAACATCCATTCCTTCGGTGGAGGAATTTCACTGAACGCGATCACCTGCCGCCAAACTTTTTCCGGTGGCGCCTTCACGTCGATTGAAGTTCGCACTACGAATGTTGGAGATGGTCGTGCGGCGACGTGCTCGATCCACTCGACGCCGGGAGCAAACAGCAGCAACGCCGAGAGCAGCACCGGAGCTTCCGCGTGAAGCCAGCGCCGCCTCTGCGCCCAGTATGCGCACGCTCCTCCGAAGGCAGCCAGAGGCAAGGCGATCGGGGCAGCCATCGCCAGGCAGACAATTCCTTCAATGACCAGGCCCAGCAGCGCAGCACCAAGCAGCAGGACGGAGAGGCAAGCCACCCATATGCACTCGCCCAGGCTGCGCGGTTGCCGCAGGCCATGGATCATCGCGGCTGCGAACCCCATCGTGAACGGCAGAGCCACGAACACTCCCCAGCCGTAATTCGCTAAGACTTGCGCGCCCAGCCATGCGGTTGCAAATCCGAGTGGGACGGTGATCAACAGAGAAACTGCAGCGCTTCCCAGCGTGCTGTCGGGTACCAGACGCGCGAGCGATGAATCATTCCTCTCGCGCCGGTTCGATGTTTCCGGCGACTGATTCCGTTCCGGCACGATGCACAACGCGAGGAAAAACAGCAGGTTGAGGAAAGGCACAAAAAACAGGGCTACCAACTGCGGCGGAAAGGCCGCGCTGCGCAGGCGCTTCATCGTCAGCACAACGCCGATCCAGATGAAGGGGAGGGAGATCGCCACCATCGTGCCAAGAAACTTTGCTTCGCCACCGCGCACTTCTGTGATGCGCGCCACGTCGCGCACCGGCTCCAAATAATTGAACAGCCCCCAGGGGCGGCCAAAGCCCCAGGTTGCGATCATGCGATCAAGGTTGTGCTTGAGAGCAAAACCCAAGATTCCGACCAGGGCGTAAGGTCCGCGATCAATGGCGCCGGCGGGGCGCCACAAGTCGGCGAGTTGGATCTTCATGAAGGTCTCCGAACGGCCGAGCAGTTGCGAACAGTTCTGTCATTTCTGTTCGTACAGAACATACAGGTTGGGGAAGGGAGGCGTCAAGCAGAATTTGTTCAGTAGCGAAGCCTGGACAGAACGTACTAGACGTGAGCAGTCTCCCACGTAGAACTCGGAAGGTGGGGCGGGACTGTGCGCTGGACCAGAGATCGAGCGACGCACAGTCCCGGTTGACTCAGACTGCTGGGCTAATCGGGATTGATGTTAAATCCGTCCACCTGCACGATTGAACCCGACGGCAGTATGCCCGTCGGGAAGGTTGCGATCTCGCTGCGGCTTTCACCGGGCAGCAAGGTGATGTAGTTGTCGGTCCAAAATACAGGCAGAACGTCATTTCCCGAGTTCGTGATCCGCAGCCGGATCAGGAGCGCGAGGCTGGTAGAGGAGTTCGTCACGGTTGTGGTTGCGGTATCAGTGCCAAAGCTATCCATGTGGGTCAGAGTCACCATGGGCAGCGTCTGCAACGAGGTGAGGTTGGCGTAGCTTTTTGCGCCGCAGAAGTACCACTTGCAGTGGCTGCTCAGAGCATCGTGTGAGGTGGAATACCAGTAAAAGTTGTCGCTGATGACCTTGCCCGTTGAGTCCTGCAGTTTCAACTTCACAAAATACGTTGTGGTGAGACCGGAGAGCGCCGGAATGGTGAGAGCGACGGTGCTGCTGGCCGGGGGTGCGGTCAGGCTCACCACATTGTGGTATTGGTTGGCGAGATTAAAGTTGAGAACATCCACGGTGAGCATCAGGCCGGCGTAGCTCTGGTAATAGTCGTTGGTCACGGTCACGTGGTTGGCAAAACCGTAATCCCATGACGCGTGGAGGGGTTCCCCACTCTTCTTTACGCCGAAGTAGGCGGCGGACGGGCGCAAGTACCAGTCAAATGTTTGCCAGTGCAGCGAGAACCAGCCACTGGTGAGCATCCAATCGACGAATCCGGTCGTAGCCGTACCGTCGGTCTTGGCCTTGTTGGTCTCGTACGATTCGTACTGGGCGCGCCAAGACTCGTAGTTTTGCGCCTGCGATTTCTTCACATAGTCGGCTGCGCTGGTCGTCGTGCCGTAGCGGGCATTCAGGGCCGCAGTCACTACGTTAAGGGTATCGAAGGGCGATCCGCCCATGTGGTAGTTCCAGGTGCTGTCGATGGGCCAGGTGACGGGATTTTCGTTGAGCCCGGTGATCATGCTCTCCATGGCCGGCACCGAGGGTCCGACGCTGGCTTCGTCGATGAATCCATAGGCTCCGCCCTGGTTGGTATTGGAATAAAAATAGATGGGAGGCTCCCACTCGTAAGGCCCTCCTTCTCTCATGCCATTTAATCCGGTCACGCTTGACGTGCCGTAATTGGCATCGGTCACGACTGGGTTCGGCCAGTGATCGGCGGTCTCGATATTGACTTCCTGCTGTTCATTGCTGGCAGGCGGCACCAGATCGCTGGAGTCCAGCCACAGGAACGCGCTGGGGTGGTTTCGCAGTGCGCGCATCTGGGTATCCAGCGACGAGTTGGCGACGCTCTGATTCTCCGCGGTCCACGACCTCCAGAGCTCCCACTGAGAGCAGCAGACCCAGCCGGCCATGAGCAGGACTCCATTCTGGTCAGCCAGATCGTAGAAAGTCTGATCCTCCATCTTGCCTTCGAAGCGGAGCATGTTCATTCCCATATCCAGAATCAGCCGGAACATGTTGTTGATGCGAGCCGGGTCCCGCTTGACCAACATGTCAGGTGCCCATCCCGCTCCCTTCATCATGATCGGCTGATTGTTGATCTTGAACCAGCGCCATTGCTGGCCAGCAGTGGTTACAGGGCCGAGCCCTGTATCGAGTTTCCGGACGCCGAAGTTGAAGGTGGAAGTGTCGGAGACTGTGCCGCTGACCGCGAACTGCATGCTGCACTGATAGAGATTTTGCGGCCCCAGCTTCGCCGGCCACCATAAAGCAGGGTTGCTGATATTAAGTTGAGGATAGGAAGCGGGCGCGAAGGTAAAGACCTGACTCGCGGCTCCGGCGGCCAGAGTGACGGGCTGAGAGAAAGTAATGTTGCCCGGGTTGATGGTGCCGCTCAACGTGCCGCTTACGCTGGAAGTAGTCGGATTCGATAATTCGGCGGTCACAGTAAGTGCAGCTGAGCCGAGATTGGCGCTCACGGTGGTTTGCACCTGGGGAAATCTTACTTTCACGGGCCCGCTGTTCGTGATCCAGGCATCGCGCCAGACTCCTTCGTCGCGGTCGGCCGGTAGGGGATACCAATCGACGAATACGATCGCGAGATCGGTGCTCAAAGGTCCGGCCAGGTCGAGGGCGACGGCGTTGGCGGCTCCGATGTGCGCCACACTGGTAATGTCATATTCATAGCCGGTATAGGTACCAACCATTTGGGTGTTGGTGGCGATTTGAGTTCCATTCACCCACAGGTTCGCGCGGTAATTGATCCCGTCAAAATGGACGTAGATGCGCTGTCCCGCCAGAGTCGACGGTATGGTGAACTGGTTCAGAAACCACCAGTGAACGCTATAAGGACTTCCGGCAGGCCAAGCCACGTTGGCAAAATTTTCTCCCGCGGGAGGCCATCCCGGAATCTGTTGCGAGTTCATGCCGACATAGGGTGAGGGATAGACGCCGTTATCAATTTGGGCACCGACTGGAGTTGCTGGGATGCTGGTCGGCAACCATCCGGCGGTAGAAAATCCGGGAGTTGAAATCTGCGCGCCGGTCGCGGTCACGTTGGCGGAAGATTGAACGAACCATCCCGTCTTGAGAGAGACCGCGACCTTTTCCAGCGAACCCTGCGCGGCGGCGGAAGTGGTTATGAGTAGGAACGAAGTGATCACGAGGAGGAGGGATACGGGGAGGGCTCGAGACTTCATGATTGTGCTCCTTCATCTAGTAAAGCCAGCCCGCGCGGCTTCGGTGAGTGCGCGGCTGGACGGAGACCTGGAAAACTCCTCGGATTAGTTCTGCCGCAAGGCCGGCATGGGGATGGGAATATTGAAAGCGGTGGCAGCGCCTCCCATTCCGTTCTGACAGGTGTTGGGCGGAAAGGTGCAGCCTGTGCCGTTGCCCTGGCAACCGGCTGCCCAGAACATATAACCCAGCATGCCGGTCGTCGTTCCTGCTCCAGCCGGAGCGAGGTTCTCCACGAAACTGGCGGCAGTGTTCTGATCGGAATTGCTGAAGTTATCGCAATTCGGCTGGCCGCCAATCAGCCACAGGCTTCCGGTCAACTTGGCTGGCGCCGTCGGTGGGACCGATCCCGAAATGCCGTCCACATGTTGCTGCCAGCCCCCTTCGAGGGTCGAGACACTGGTGTGTTGCGAACCCACCATCGCGTTGGCGTAGTCGATCACCGGCGCGCTGGTTGTCAGCCAGTTGGTGGACGCGTAGTTGGCTAGAGCCGTCAGGTAAGTGTCGCCATCTCCAACGTCCAGCGTCAGCCGCGCGGCCTGATTGGCCCCGGTCGCATCATAGGGAGTCACCGACCGGAATGCCGTCACAAAGCTCTGCAGCCCGGTCAGGTTCGGATTACTGCTCTTTTCATAGTCGATCTCGATCCCAACATTGAACTGCTTGGCCGCGTTGGCGGCGTTAATCCCAAGCTGCGTGGGATTGCTGCCAAGTGCCTTGTCCCAATCCTTGGTGTAACTGATCCCGCCGATCGACATCGATACACGCACGCCCCTACTCTCGAAGTAATTCACCACCGCTGTGGTCATGCCGTTGGGAATGCCATTGGTGGTGGTCGAGTCAGTGGTAAGGTTCATCAGCTTCACCGGGTTCACAAAGCTCAGCACCACCAGATTCACCGACGGTTGATACGTGCCGTTCATATTGCGATCAATGAGCCAGCGGTTGTCGGTGTCGAACGTCGTCATGTTCGGTGCGCTGGCCCAACTGCATGCATCGGACGAGCAGTGCCACGCACCGTAAACCTGGATCGGCGTTTGCGCAAGTGCGCTCGCAGTTACGAGTAATCCCACGATCAATAGGCCCATCACAGCCGAAAGCAACCCTGCAATCTTTCGAGTCATAGGAATCTCCTTTGATGTTTGAACTAAAGACGAACTGAGTGCCCCACCCCTGTCTTCGCGTCAGTTACGGAGACAGGGTTGGGAAATCTTGACTTTGGAGTTTTTTAAGGTTCAGCTACGGGGTTCCCGACGGAGCGCCCGCAACCTCCCACGAAAACCCCAGAAACGACGATGCTGTCAGATCGATTGCCGGTTCCACCGTAGAGTACGACTGCACGTTGTCTTGAAACACCGCGCCATTTCCGTTAAAGGTCGCGAACTGATCCACGCCGTTTGGAGGACACGCTACCATCCCGCTGAGCGTGCCTTTGGCGGCGAACGAATTCGGGCCTTCGACCGCCGCACCCACCATAAACGGCGGACCATTCGGTGGCACGGGAACGATATTCGTGACCTGATGCTGCATGCAGAGCGGGAAGACGTTGCCATCGCCGACGATCAGCGATGCGCCCCAGGCATTCGCGCCGAGCACGTTGGACTGCCAGCGATTTCCATACGCCGCATACGCGGTCGAGCTGGTCAGGTAGTCGTATTCGTTCGCCATCACGACGAGCCCGCCGCCGTGCGTGGTTGTGTCGTAGGTATTCCAGGGGAATCCGAAGCCGAAGGGATCTTTGCCGGCTTGCGTTACCGCTTTGTCCAATTGCTTCTTCAGGTCGGCCAGCAACTGGGCTTCGGTGACCGCGAGATTTGTCGGATTTCCGGCGAGTACCATTGCCCGATAGAGTTCGAAATGGGCTAATCCGCTAACGTCATACAGATTCAGCGTGTCGGCCGCATCGTTCGGTCCGGTGATATAAGCATGAGCCCAATTCGCCGCGAGCGGCAAGTAATACATGGGATCGGTGTGCGGCAATCCCGGCGGCAGATTGGTCGCGCCTTGCAGCGCGAAGTAAAGTTCAGTCGCTCCCCATTCCAAATCATCCCGCCACTCGGTCTCGGGATAGAAATCGAACGGTCCCGCGGTTAGCAGATTTCCGGTCGGCGCGGTGTTCGCCAGGTCGAAAATATGCTCCGCCGAGAGCAGGCACTGATTGGCATAGGTTGTGTTGCTGGCGGCGAAGACTTTATAGCAGAGGCCAAAAGCCGCGGCGAGGCGTCCGGCAATGTTGGGGCTGATGGCAGCGCCCGCGCCGCCCGCCGAGTTTTGAAACACTGGCCGGTGACAGATGTATTGATACGGTGCGGCGCAACTCTGATAGTTATCGTCGGCCTGAGGCAGCCGCCATATGTCGTGATCGCCGGCGTAGCTGTGTCCACCAGACGCAACCGCGACCTGATAGTAGAGCGTCTTCGAACTGTCGACCCACATCTTCTGTAGCCAGTCCAGACCGAACTGCGCCTCGGCCGTGAAGTTGGAGGTGCTCGATCCCGAACCCATCTGTCCCGGAAAGTCGCGTACGCCGGTCAGCATCATGGGAACGACGTAGCTGTGGGTTTCGACGAATTTCATGTAGTCACCCGCGTCCCACCAACCGCCGGAGGCATCGAGCGTCGCACCCGTCGCCGTGAGCGGGCCGGCATTGTCTTTCCTGTTGAACGTGGGCGTGAAATAGGCCTTCGCAGTCTGGTCGTTCAGATGTCCGGGCGCAGTGCGCAACGCATTCGGAATGTAGTTCGGGCCGTCGCGCGAAGTCTCGTAATAAAACAGTGAGTTCGCCAGCGGCGTGCCGTAGAGGTTCGCGGCAGTGTCGATTTTGAAAGACGGAGACGTGGCTGCGATGGGAGACGATACAGAAATGGTGTAGGTGCCAGTGGTGGAGACGGAATCGAAGTCGAGAGCGTAGACGTCAGGGAAAGTTCCCCATGCTCCCAGGCTCGTCCCAACTGAAGCGGAATAGACAGTGGTGCCGGTGGAGTTCTTGACCGCGAAGGTCGCACCGGTTTCGGCAGCGCTGGCCATCAAGTAGGCGCGCTTGGAGGCGCTGCCAACGTAACCAACTTGATTGATTCGGATATACGCGCTCGCGGCATGGGCCGGCCCAGACATGGAGAGGATGGTTAGAATCACAAGAAAGAAGGGAGAGAGAGTGCGGGCGGAAGAAGGCAGCCCGGGAAGACCGGCCATGGGAATACCCCCTAGTGAACGGTTTTAATAAATCGCATGAATACTGATCGCGCAGAGGCAATCTTGTCAATAGGGAATTTCCCTTATCCCGGAGACTTTCGACCCCGAGCGGTCAAGGTGACCGGGGGTTACGCGAATGGAGGGCGTATACTTTTCGCGTTTTTCGAAGTCAAATCGGATTTCGACGGAAGACGCCAGCGTGAGTGATGACGCGCGGCGTCCGAGAGGAAACCATGAAAAGCCTTCAGCGAAATGCTTTTGCCGTGTTGTTTCTTCTGTCCACTTTTTCCGCATTCGCACAGACCGGTATCAACTCTTTTCGATTGGGTGACAACACCGGCGAAGACTGGGAACCCGCCATTCTGGCTGACGGGAATTACGTCTACGCGTTTTGGCCGCACTATCTCGCGACCACTTACAAAGATTCCTCGGGCGCTACCTGCATGCCTTTCAAAGGCAAAGGCAAGTTCACAACCAGCTCTTATATGTACTTCCAATCTTCGAGCGACGGGGGCGCGACGTGGAGCGCAGTCTCCATTCCACGCTGCCCGGTGCAAGGCAATGACGTGGACGCTCAACTCGCGCTGGGTGCGAATCACCGCATCTATGCCGGATACATGGACGGGAACACACAGTACACGCCCATCGAGGTCATCTACTCCGACGATCATGGCGTGACCTGGAGCGCTCCCGTGGATGTGACGAACGGCGGCAGAGGCGACAAAGACATTGTGCTGGTCGACAAGAACAACAATGTGATGGTGGCATTCGAGAATGGAGGGAAGCAGCACCTCAGCGTAAGCACTAACGGGGGAGCAAGTTTTACCTCGCAGCAAGTGAACGTGGCGTCAAGCGGCGTAGCGCTGGCCACCGGCGGCGTCCTGGACACACAAGGCAATGCTTATTTTGCGTGGTCGGGGACCACCAATAACGGCACCGGCCCCACTACCTTTTATGTCCAGCGTTCCAACAATCTTTTTTCCACCTACTCCGTAACCAAAGTGGACGAGGGTCAAGGCGGCCCCCAGGTTACGGGCGCGGGCTGGGATTACTGGGGAGGATCGATTCAGATTGCGGTGCAGCCCAAGACCCCGCCGGCGAACGACCGCGTGATCGTTGTCTACAACGCCGGGGCCGGATCTTCGGGCGCGCCCGAACGTATCTACACCAAGTATTCTGACACTCTCGGAACGACATGGAACATACCATTTAATTCGTCGTCGTGGCCCAATGGCAGCCAGCTCTCGCTTGCACCGGCTGGCGTGTGGCATGGGTTCCCGTCCATTGCGGGAACACCTTCGATTGTGAGAGTGATCTGGATGGATAATCGCGCAACGCCAGGCGGTAATTACACCTGCATGAGTTCGAGTGCGACGGGACACTGCGGCGTCTGGAACGTCTACGAACGGAGCAGCGCCGATGGCGCAATGAACTGGAGTGCCGAATCCACCATGATTCAAGCCACGCCCTATCGCGACTATCAGACTGCGGCGGGTTTCGATCATCCTTATGGTGACTATAGCGAGACGGTGAGCGACGGCGCGGGAAACTTCTTCGGCATCTGGGCGGAGGGTGAGTCGAAGTTCGGAACGGGCGATGTATATTTTGCCAAGTTCTGAGGGCTGAGGGGCTTATCAGCCAAACGATGTCGGCCGTCGGGCAGATTTGCTTCTGGTGAGAGGGGTTCGGGGCAGGGGAGATTTGTGGCGCTAGGCTCGAACCTCTCGTTCCGGGGGTGGGAATCTGCCCGCCCCAAACCAAAGAAACAGCTTGACCTTAGTGCCTTTTCCGTCTACATTTACATGTTCCATAGACATCCGGACGCTCCTGGGCCCGCTTTTGTTCCAGTTTTCGTTGCACTCCGCGGTAGGGAGCCCAATCCAGAAATTCGAGCATCTAAGATGTCCTGGGCTGCATCTATTCAAGTGAGCTTTAGCGCTACATCCTTCAGAACATGCTTTTTATCAGTGGCTTAGAAGTTTTGGTCACTGGGCGCGAAGACGAAGGACCACAAACGCGGGCCACAATTCATAAGAAGGAGAATGAAGCACATGCGCTCTGATCGTGTGTTTGATGCTTTACAGACTCTGCGGAATCGTTATATGCTGTGTCAGCTTGCCTCCAAGGCCACGCGGAAGTTCCATCGGCCTAGCACGAGAATCCAGGAAACCATGAACGGCGTTTTGGACCGGATCGCAGGCGCGGAGCGGCAGGAAGTTTTGTCGGAACCGGAAAATTTTGCTGAGGCACAACGGCGGGCTGCTTAACCCAGCCCCGCCCGCCTGCCTGATGGTGTTTTGTCTTCCCGGAATACCCTCCTTTGAAAATCTCCCGTAGCCCTAACGAAGACGGTCTAGTGCGCGGGTTTAGGTGAATCATGACCATTGCTGAACTAAAAGAAAAGAACATCACCGAGCTGACCAAGATCGCAAGGACCTTGGATCTGCCCGGCGCCAGCGGGCTGCGCAAGCAGGACCTCATCTTCAAAATCCTGCAGGCGCAAAGCGAAAAAGAAGGCCACATTTTTGCCGAAGGCGTGCTCGAAATCCTGCCTGACGGCTACGGCTTCCTCCGTTCGCCGGATTACAACTATCTCCCTGGCCCGGACGACATTTATGTCTCGCCCTCGCAAATCCGCAAATTCGATCTGAAGACGGGCGACACCATCAGCGGCCAGGTACGGCCTCCGCATGAAGGCGAAAAATACTTCGCGCTGGTGAAGATCGAAGCGGTGAACTTCGAATCGCCTGACGAGGCGCGCAACAAGATTCTGTTCGACAACCTCACACCGCTATATCCGCAGGAGCGCATCAAGCTCGAGACCACTCGCGAGAACGCCAGCGCCCGCGTTATGGACTTGCTCACGCCCCTCGGTAAAGGGCAGCGCGGGTTGATCGTTTCTCCGCCGCGCGCCGGCAAGACCATGCTGCTCCAGAACGTAGCCAATTCGATTACCACGAATCATCCCGAAGTTGTTTTGATGGTGCTGCTCATCGACGAGCGCCCGGAAGAAGTCACCGACATGCAGCGCTCGGTCAAAGGTGAAGTCATCTCTTCGACCTTCGACGAACCCGCCGCCCGCCACGTGCAAGTCGCCGAAATGGTGATTGAAAAGGCAAAGAGATTAGTCGAGCACAAGCGCGACGTCGTGATTCTGCTCGACTCCATCACGCGTCTGGCGCGCGCTTACAACACCATCGTTCCTCCTTCGGGTAAAGTGCTCTCTGGCGGTGTCGACTCCAACGCATTGCAACGTCCGAAACGGTTTTTTGGTTCGGCCCGCAACATTGAAGAAGGCGGCTCGCTTACGATTATCGCAACCGCCTTGATCGATACCGGTTCGCGCATGGACGACGTGATCTTCGAAGAATTCAAAGGCACCGGCAATTCGGAAATAATTCTGGAGCGCAAGTTGGTCGACAAGCGCGTTTTCCCGGCGATCGATATTCAACGCTCCGGCACGCGTAAAGAAGAGTTGCTGATTCCGAAAGAAGACCTTTCCCGAATTTGGGTACTGCGCAAAGTGTTGAACCCTCTCTCGCCCGTCGAAGCCATGGAATTGCTGATCGACAAACTTAGCAAGACCAAGGCGAATAGCGAGTTCCTGTCGAACATGAGCGCGCTGTAAGACCGGCGCCAATCATTCACAAAGCCAGGGCCTTGGGCTCTGGCTTTTGTTTTTCTGTTTTCGTCCTGACATGGCTGTAAGAGTGTTTGCCGATTCCCCCGACGTATAATTTCTTCAGAGTGAATCGTCGACTCTCTTTCGAGGTTCCCGTGCTCTCACGACTTCATGTTTGGCTGCTATTAATGTGCCTTTTGCCTCTGTCGGCTCTAACTCAGAATTCGCAAGCTCCGATTCGCCACGACCCACTTAGCGCCGCACCCGCCGATGAAGATGAAGCCCGCGCGCGGCTCGCTCGCGATATGGCGAAGAAGGCGAATCAGGAGCGGCTGGCCGCGCTGAAAACCGATACCGACAAGCTTCTGAAGCTGTCCGTGGAGTTGAAGTCTTACGTCGACAAATCAAACGAGAATGTTCTCTCACTCGACGTGATCAAGCGCGCGGAAGAAATCGAGAAGCTGGCGCATAGTGTGAAAGACAAGATGAAGGGGCCGAACTAGCCGCGCCCAACCCGCAGTGGAAATCTCTACGGCAGATACGAAGCGCCGACGACCTGGGTTTTATCGTTGATGCCCGCCGCGTAGGCGTATGTGCCGCCGAGCGTGCCGAGGTCCTGAATCTGGCCTGTCGCCTGCCACAGAACGGCGTGGGTGACGCCGGCACTCACGTCGGCGAGGCCGACAATCTGTCCGTTGCGGTTGATGGCTTCCGCAGCGCTGTTCTCGCCCCCGAGCGTGCCCAGATCCTGCATGCCGATTCTCGATGTCCAAAGATAGGCGTGAAACGGAGAATTCCCCACCAGCTCCGACCAGCCGACGATGACCTGCATGATATTGATCCCCAGGGCATTGCTGGCCTCTCCACCCAATGTGCCCAGGTCCGTCATTTGACCTCTAGGTACCCAGGCG
>Ga0210410_10000810_pt1 | contig 31441 bp, 16 predicted proteins | sample IncBWC4MmetaG_FD_161058 | JGI IMG/M metagenome (GOLD analysis project Ga0210410, IMG submission 161058) | Forest soil microbial communities from Barre Woods Harvard Forest LTER site, Petersham, Massachusetts, United States - Inc-BW-C-4-M | ecosystem: Environmental > Terrestrial > Soil >...
GATGTTGACGAGAGGCACCATGCCGCCGAGGGGCGTGAAGGAATCGTGCGAACTGTTAGCGGCGCCGCAACTGGTATCGGTGGTGACGGTGGCGAAGAGCGCGGAGTTAGCGATGCCGAAGCGGACTTCCTTGCCTTCCATGTTGCCGCCGGATTGCAGAGTGGTGGCGGTTTGATCGGTGCTGGAGAGGAGGGGATTGCCTTTGGCTTCAGCCCAATAGGACGTGGTCACGCCCATAAAAAACAGCGCGACCATGGCAGCCCAGACGGCCCAGCCATGACGAGGGGAGCCGGTCATGCGTCCCAGTGTGTAAGTCAAGCCAGAGGCAATGGCCAGGATCAGAAACATCTCCAGAAAATTTGTGAAGGGGGTGGGATTTTCGAAAGGGTGGGCGCTGTTGGCGCCGAAGAAGCCGCCGCCGTTGGTGCCGAGTTCCTTGATGACTTCCTGAGAGGCTACCGGGCCTTGGGCGATGACTTGTTCGCGGACGACTTGCGTGGAGGCTTTGCCTGCCGCGTCTGTCACCTGAACGGTTTGCGGCTCGACGAGATTGACGGTGGTGTACGGCTTGAGATTCTGGACGACGCCTTGGGAAACCAGCGCCAGCGAGCCCAGCAGACAGATGGGAAGCAGGACCCAGAGGAGGGAGCGGGTCATGTCCACCCAGAAATTACCTAGTTTGTCGGTTTCTTTGCGCGAGATGCCGCGAATTACCGCTATGGCCATGGCGATACCGCAGGCGGCGGAAACGAAGTTGTGGTAGGCGAGGCCGGCCATCTGCGTGAGATAACTCATGACCGCTTCGCCGCTGTAATTTTGCCAGTTGGTGTTGGTGGTGAAGGACGCGGCGGTGTTGAAGGCCAAGGCTTGCGGAACGTTGGCCATTTTCTGCGGATTGAAGGGGAGCCAGTGCTGAGTGCGCTGAATGAGATAGAGAAGCGCCATGGAAACGCCGCTGAAGAGGATCATAGCGAAGGCATACTCGGTCCAGCGCATCTCGTGCTTGTCGTCGATACCGGTCAGGCGATAGACGAGTTTTTCGATGGGGCGGAGAACGGGATCGAGGAAAGTTTTTTCGCGGTTGAAGACCCGCGTCATGAAAATGCCGAGGGGCTTGGTGACGACGAAGACGACAGCAAGCAAGAGAAAGATTTGGAACCAGCCGTTGGAGGTCATGTCAAAACTTCTCCGGTTTCAGCAGGGCTACCAGCAGGTAGCCGAACAAAAGCACACAGATAACTATGAGAAAGATATTTTCCAGCATCTCGGGTGTCCGTTCTACTTCAGGCGTTCGCAACCGCGGATATAGAGAATCGCGGTAGCGAAGAAGAACATGGTTGCGGCGACAAAAATTACGTCCTGCAAAAGAAACTCCTTGGTTGCGCGAAGCCAGCGAGCGAATCACCTCGGTTCGTGGCAAGGAAAACCGCGAGACGAGGGTCTAACACGCTTGAACTGTCAACGTGCACTCTAGGGTTTTGATGCTTAGGAAGTAGTGAGATGCGCATAAAGATTTTGTTAGGAAAGTGGAACGGGAAAACTGTTTAGATTCAGTTCGGTAGCTTAGATTGGGGTGTGCGAGGCGGCCGGCGGAAGGCCCTGGCTGGTTGGGCAGCAGCGACCTTGCGAAGGTTAGTGGGCGTGGTGTTCGGGCCAATAGGTGAACTGGAGCGAGGCGGTGACATTTTTCTGCAATCCGGTGGCGAGCAGGGGGAAGGTCCATTGCTCGTATTGGACAAAGGCGGAAACGCTGCAGTCTGACTTGGGCCAGAAGTCGGCGCGGACGGAGCCGTCATTGATGGTGCCGCCTTGCGGGATGAACTTTACGTCTATCTTTTCATGGCGGTAACCGAACTGAAGGGAAGTGCGCGGACTGAGCCAGTAACGGCTCCACGCTTGAATGCCGGCGCCATCGCGGCCCACCCAATTGCCCAGCAAGAATTGGCGATTGGTGTAGAGATCGCGGTAGAAATTGTCCCAGTAGATGTACTGGCCGGAGGTATTGTGCGAGACGGAGTCGGTTAGGGGGGCTTCAACGCGGAGATCGAGCTTATGCAAGAGCGGGAATTGCGGAATGTAGAAGCCCGGGCTGACTCCCGCGCGGCGCGGAGAGGCCAGCGGGGAAGGATTATCGGCGGCAATGGAATCGTCGTAGATGGTGAGCCATTTCCGGAGGTACGGGACGCGATAGCTGAAATCGAAACCGCCGTCGCGTTTGCCGGGGTCGGTGACGGGGTTTTTGTTGTTGCTGCTGCCTGCATTGAAATAGGTCTGGAAGAGGCGGCCGAGAGTGAAGGGGCGGCCACCGCCGCCGACAACCGCATTGCGGGTGAAGCCGAATTCGAGGTTGGGGGTGGGTTTGAAGCTGATTTTTTCGCCGTGGAAGTAAGGATTAGGAGAGATACGGTGGCCTTGGAGTTGGCCGAAATAGGCGTCCCAGCGCATGGGGCCGAAAATTTTGAGGAAACTGGGGAGCACGAAGGGCGAGACGCGATCGACGTGAAACATGCGAACGGGGGAGGCGTTGTCGCTGAAGAGCAGGGGGCCACTCTCTCCGGGGCCCCACCATTGACTTTCCTGGCCGTAGGAGAGTTGCCAGTTTCCTAGATTGAGGCCGACGTAGGCGTCAAGAAGACGGGCTTGATCGCGCGAGGCGATGGGGACTGAGGGAGCGACGGGAGTCATATCCACAGCGGCGGTAGCGGCCAGCGCGGCAGGCGGGGTTGCCGGGCCGCCGGGGGCGTGCTGATATTCGCCGCGGGCGTAGACGACCCAGCGGCCGACGGTGGCCCAGCCGGAGAAACCGGCGATGCTGTTCAGGCCTTCTTGGAAGGGACGGCCGAAATCGTTGTAGATGGTTTGGCCGAAGTGGTAGCCGTCGGTCAGAGGAGGGCCGGAGATTTGGGTGAGACGGGTGTAGACGGATTCCAGGCGGAGGTTTCGATTGCTGCCGCCGCCGAGAAGGGCAAGTTCCTGGCGGAATTCGAGAGCTAACGCGCTTTGAAGTTTGGCTGGTTCGGAGTTGGCATCGGCGTCCTGCAAACGGTCGCCGGCATCGTCGACCATGCGGGCGCACTCGAGTCTGGTCCAGGGGCGCATGCCAAGAATGGCATCGTTGATTGCGCCGAGGGCGATCAGGCGGTCGAAGAGCGGGTAAATCCAACTGTCGATGGGAACGTAGGGGGAGCCCATAGCCCGAGGCGTACGATCGGTTGGCTCAACCGGTTTATCAGATAGATTCCCCACGACTCCGCCGCCTACTTCAGGATTGTGGTGCGCGCGATAGGTTTGCCAGCCAATGAGCCAGCCTGCGGCGCTGCCGACGAAGACGTCGGCAGGGAAGTGCTGTTGCCCCTTGACGCGCGCGGCGGAGATAGCGACGGCCGCGCCGTAGGCGAGAAACTTTGTGAAGGGGCCCGGATATTCGTGAGTGATGACGCTGGCGATGGCCCAGGCGACGGTGGCGTGGTCCGAGGGGAAAGAATCGCCGCCTTGCAAGAATTTGCCGTGATAAGAGTCAAAGGCTGGGCGTTCCCGACCCGTGGCATATTTGATGGCGGTAGCAAAGAAAAATCCGTCGAGAGCGGCTTCGCCGCTGAGCAAGCCTGCTTCTTGCTTGTGGGGATCACTCGTGGTCTTGCCCCAGAGATAGAGTCCGCCGGCGGCTCCAGCCATTCCTACGAGACCGTAGTTGGATAAGTCGGTGTAGTGCTTGAGGGTCGTGGGGGAATTGGAAAGATGCAGGTTGGCGTCGCGGTCGCTGACGAGGAAGCCCGCGGTGAGTCCGGCGATGGGCACGAGCCATTCGGCGTTCTCAAAGCGCACTTTTGTGGGGCTGGTCCAGATGGCTTTCTGGTCGTTGGCGATGTTCTTAAGGAGCTGCAGGCCGACCCTGTTTTCCTGCTGGCCATCAGCATCCGAAGATTTTTCCGGGCCACCTTTCGCTCCAACTGCTACGGTAGATTTTCCTCCATCTGTTGGACCTCCTTGAACAGTATCGCGCTGGGGTTGGGGAGCGCCTTGGGCCAATACCGCAGTCGCTCCAGCCGTTGCAAACCAGAACAAAAAAAGGACAAAGGTGCGTACGATGGAGCCGCGCGAAATCGTATATGGACTTTCAGGAATGTGAGGCAGCATGAGCGAACAATAAGCAAAAGGAAGGCCACTGGCAGGAGCAGATAAAGACGAACATCTCGCCGACATAGGCTTGTAATGAAAGGGTTTATTGGTGTCGCGTTCGTGAGACGACGATTCCCGATTTGGAATAGGCTTGCTTGACTGGCCTCTTCCAGAACTCCTCGCTTCGGTTCGTTCCTTGCGTCTAAAGCTTCAATTTCAGAGCGTCAGGTGTGTTGAAATGGATGAAAGCGAACAGAGTGCTAAATGGGGAGCCACAGGCGGGCTTCGCAGCCTTGGGCATCAGAGCGATTCTTCAAGGTGAGTTCGCCGCCATGAGCTTCGGCGATCTGGCGGCTGAGGACAAGGCCGATGCCGGAGCCGCCGGGCTTGGTGGTGAAGAAGGGGACGAAGAGATTGGCGGAGTTGGGAATACCCGGTCCGTTGTCGAGGACCCAGACGTCCAGTTGCGTGCCTTGGCGGGCCCAGCCGACTTGCACGCTTCCGCCGGTTTCTAGAGAGGCATCGGCGGCGTTCCGAATTAAATTGATTAGCAGTTGATCGAGCTGGTCGGCGTCGGCGGAGATTTCCAGCGCGGGGCCTTTGGACACGCTGACCTTCAAGCGAGTTTCGAGCTTGGCGTTGCGGCAGATCCATTCCGCGACGTCCATGGGCGCCAGTTTGGGTTGCGGGAGGCGAGCGAGGTGCGCGTAGGCGGCCATGAAGCGGCTCAACGCTTCCGTGCGAGAGCGAATGATGGTCAGGCCCTGACGCATGTCGTCGAGGATGACTGCGGTGGCACCGTCGTTTGCTTCCGCGATTTTCACGGCGTCTTGCAGGCCGCTTTCGAGACCTTGCGCCACGGATTGAATGGGCGCGAGCGAGTTATTCAGTTCATGGCCTAAGACACGGATGAGGCGACGCCAGGCTTGGCGTTCCTCGTCACGGAGGGCGCGGCTCAGGTCGGTGAGCACAACTAGGTGATGCGGCAAGCCGCCCTGGCGAAACGAACCACGGCGCAAGCCCCAGCGGCCGGAGCTTCCCGGAAGGCCCAGCTCCATAGTCCGAGCCACTTCGCCTTCGAGGCAGGAGGCGAGGCCTAGTTCTTCGGCGGTAAAACCCAGTAGCCGCTCGACGGGGCGATCGAGCAAGCGTTCGCCGGCACGATTGACGAGGCGAAGTTTGTTTTGGTTGTCGAAAGTGAAGATGGCGACGTCGATTTCTTCCATGACGGTGCGGAGGAGCGCGCTGGCTTCGAGCGCGCCGAGGCGCTGTTCGCGCAAGGTTTCGCTCAGGGCGTTAACTTCGATCATGACTTCGCCCATGGCGTCGTCGCGGCGGGCATCGCGGGCGCGGATGGAGAAATCTTCTTCGCGAAGAGCAGCGAGTAAATTGGAAAGCGTTTGCAGGGAGAAAACCACGCGATTGCGCGTGGACAGGGCGAATCCCAGCCATACGACGACGATAAGCGTCGTTAGGGTCCACGCGGTGGACGAGGAGTGATCTCCGGTCCAGAGGAGAATCATGGCGATGGCCGAGCCGGGGAGTCCGGCGGCAAGTGCCAGGAGCTGGACCCGGCGTTCGTAGGTGAGGCGATTCATTCCAGGCCGTATTTTTGCAGACGGCGATACATTGCGCTACGGCTAAGGCCGAGAGTCTTGGCGGCCTGGCTGACGTTGCCCTCATGGCGGGAGAGCGTGCGCTGGATAAGGTGGCGTTCGACCTCGTCGAGGCTCATGTCTTCGAGACGAGCGGAACTGCCCGGAGCGGCAGCGCGCAAGCCGAGATCCGACGGGCGAACGAACGGTGTGGTAGCCATAAGCACGCCGCGTTCGACGGCATGATCGAGTTCGCGGACATTTCCTGGCCAGGGATGTTCGAGGAGCGTTTGTTTTGCGGCGACATCGAAGCCGGAGATGCTCTTGCGATAGCGCTGCGCGTAGCCGTGCAGAAAATGATTCGAGAGCAGGGTGATGTCCTCGCGGCGCTCGCGCAACGGAGGCAGATGAATCTCGATGGTATTCAGGCGAAAGAGAAGATCCTGCCGGAAGCGTCCGGCGGCGGCTTCGGAGTTGACGTCGGCGTTGGTGGCCGCGAGGACGCGGACGTTGACGCGGCGGGTGGAGGAAGAGCCGACGCGCTCGAGTTCTCCGGTTTCGAGGACGCGGAGGAGCTTGGCTTGCAAATTTAGTGGGACGTTGGCGATTTCATCGAGGAAGAGAGTGCTGTTGTCGGCAAGCTCGAAGCGGCCGACCCGGTCGGAGCGCGCATCGGTGAAGGCTCCTTTGACGTGACCGAACAGTTCGCTTTCAAAGACTCCTTCGGAGAGTCCGCCGGCGTTTACGGTGACCATCGGCTTGCTGGTTCGGGAAGAGAGGGCATGGAGAGTTTGCGCGACGACTTCCTTGCCGGTGCCATGCTCTCCGGTGATCAACACGTTGGCGTCGGAGGGACCAATGCGGGCGATGAGATCGAGTACGGGCTGCATGGAAGGAGACTCGGCGATGAGCGTGGGGCGCGATTCGGCGCGCAACAGGCGGTTCTCGGCTTCGAGACGCGAGGCCTGGCGCAGCGCCTGACGCAGATCGATTTGCGTGCGCAGGATGGTGAGGAGCCGGTTGTTCTCCCAGGGTTTCTGGAGAAAATCGCGTGCGCCGCGGCGCATGGCCTCGACGGCAACTTCCACGCTGCTCCATGCGGTCATCACGACGACAGGGAGCGTGCTATCAACCATCTGGATACGGCTGAGTAGATCCAGCCCTTCCTGGCCGGAGGTGGTGTCGCGTGCGTAATTCAAGTCCATGAGCACGGCGTCAAATTCACGCGCCTCAATGGCGGAAAGAGCTTCGGCTGGCGACGCAACTGCGTGTGTTTCATAGCCCTCGCGCTTCAGGAGCAGGCGAAGAGCGTCGCGAATGTCGGCCTGATCGTCAGCGATGAGGATGCGGTAGGGATGGGCAGTATTGGTCTTCATCATTCGTTCGAGTGGCTAAATTCCATTGTACTGATTTCTTGCGCGTGCCGAACCGCGAAGGCCACGCTGAAAATGATGTTTGCTACCGAGCCGTCTATTCGTAACGCAAAGCCACCATGGGATCCACCTGCGTGGCGCGCCGCGCGGGAATGAAGCACGCCAGCAGAGCTACGCCGACGAGCAGTGCCGCCACGACAAGAAAAGTAAGCGGATCGTTCCACTTCACGCCAAACAACAAGCTGGAGAGCAAATGGGTCAATCCGAAAGAACCAAGGATGCCCAGAGCCACGCCGGTGAGCGACAGGATTGAGCCATACTTGAGGACCAACTTCAGAATGTCCAAGCGAGATGCGCCGAGGGCCATGCGAATGCCCATCTCCTGGCGGCGCTGGGTGACCAGATACGAAATCACGCCGTAGATTCCCACCGCCGCGAGCAACAACGCCAAAATGGCGAAACTCCCGAGCAGAGTAACCGCAAGGCGCCGGGAGGCGCTGGTGTCCGCGACGATGTCCGGCAACGGGCGGATGTCAAAGAGAGGGAGATCCGGATCCAGAGAGCGGACAGCGGAACGAATGCCCGAGACTGCGGCGTTCGGATCGATCGAGGAGCGGAGGACGACGGTGCCACCAAAGGCGGGCGCCTGCGTGAAAGGAACATAGACTTCGACGCGCGAAGGCTGGTCGATGCCGTAGTTTTTGACGTGGCCTACGACGCCGACGATGGTGGTCCAAAGAATGGGCTTGCCGGGCTGCGGCATGCCGTTGGTCGAGATGCGCTTGCCGATGGGATTCTCGTTGGGAAAACTCTGTTTTGCAAAGGTCTCATCGATGATGCAAACCTTTTGGCCCAACTCGTTATCGTGGGCATCGAAGAAGCGGCCTTGCAGGAGCCGGATGCCCAGAGCTTGCAGGGCCTCGGGAGTGACCCGGCCGAAATCGGTGGAGGGGAAGAAGCCCGGCTTGGGAATCGGCTGCCCTTCGACGATATAGGCGTTTTGGTTGCCACCGAACAAGGGAAGTTTGACGCCGGCCAGTTCGACGCCGGGAATAGCCTGCACCTTTGCGGTGAGTTGGTCGACGAAGGTGCGACGCCTGGCGTCGTCCTTGTAAGCGTTATCAGGCAGCGAGAATCGCGCGGTGAGGACATGCGCGGGAGCGACGCCGCCGTCAGCGTTTAAGACGTTCCAGAAGCTGCGGGTCATGAGTCCGGCGCCGACGAGCAAAATGAGGGAAATGGCGACTTCCGCAGCGACCAGGAAGCTGCGCAGATTCACGCGGCGCGTGCTCGTGCTGCCCGTGCGGGCTCCTTCCTTGAGCGCGTCATTGACGCTGCCACGCGAAGCTTGCAGCGCGGGAAAAATGCCGAAGAAAATTCCGGTGAGAATCGAGAGCGTAACCGAGAACGCGAGAACATAGCGGTCGAGAGCGACTTCGTTTAGGCGCGGCACACCTGTAGGCGTGGCTCGAATGAGCACGGCGGTGAGCCAACCTCCGAGGAGGATGCCGAAGAGGCCACCCACGAGTGCGAGAAGAATATTTTCGGTGAGCATCTGGCGGATCAAGCGGCCACGGCCGGCGCCGAGGGCCATGCGCACGGCGATTTCGCGATAGCGCTCGGTGGCGCGGGCAAGCTGCAGGTTAGCGATATTGGCACAGGCGATGAGCAGGACGAAACCGACAGCGGCCATCAGGACCAGAAGCGAAGGGCGGATGTCTTCCACGATGGCTTCGAGGAGCGGCCGGACGGTTACGGTGTCGTTGCCATTGCTGCCGGGGTGAAGTTGATCGATGCGCTGCGCGATGCTGGCCATTTCCGCCTGAGCCTGAGCAACGGTCACGCCGGGCTTCAAACGCGCAACAGCATAGATGCCGGGATGGCTGCCGCGATTGGCTTCGCCGCCGAGCTGGTCCTCGTAGCGCCAGAGCGACGTGAACAAGTCGGTCTGACGGAGCGAACCGTGGAGGCGCGAAGAAAATACACCGACGACGGTATACGGCTCGGCGTCGAGAACGAGTTCCTGGCCAAGAATGTGGGGATCGCGGCCGAAACGGCGTTCCCAGAAGCCTTCGCCGAGGATGACCACGCGCGCAGCGCCGACTTTATCGTCGTCGGGAGTAAGAACGCGGCCGATAAGCACTTCGGGCTTGAGAGTAGGAGAAAATCCAGCGCTGATACGGCGCAGGCGAAGACGCTCGGGCTCGCCCCGGCCGCTCAGGACCGCATCGTTGTTTTGAAAGGCGACCATGCTCTCAAAGACGGTGTTCTGCGCGCGCCAGTCGTTGAAATTGGCCATGGCGATGCTCATGTCCGGAATCTGTTCGGAAGCTTCACTGAGGAAGACGAGGCGATTGGACTGCGGATAGGGAAGAGGTTTCAGGAGGACAGCGTTAATCACGCTAAAAATGGCGGTGTTTGCGCCGATGCCGAGCGCCAAGGTGAGGATCGCGACAGCGGTGAAGGCGGGACTCTTCGCCAGCATGCGCAAAGCAAAGCGCAGGTCTTGAAGGAAGGTGTTCATTTGTACGCCTCGCCGGTGAATCGGAGAACTCGTCAAACCATAAAGTCGCGTATTCCCTAGATTGCTCGCGCCGCAACGGCGTCGCTGCTTACGACCCAGCCGTCCTTGAGCTGGATGATGCGTTTGCCGAAGGTGGCGTTTCGCTCGGAATGGGTGACCTGAATGATGGTCGTGCCGCCATCGTTCAGTCGGGTAAAGAGCTGCATGATTTCGTCGCCTTGCGCGGAGTGCAGATTGCCCGTCGGTTCGTCGGCGAGAATGAGCTTGGGGTTTTGAATCACGGCGCGGGCGACGCCGACGAGTTGTTGCTGTCCACCGGAGAGTTGATTGGGGAAAAGATCTTTTTTGCCGACGATGTTGAAGCGGTCGAGAATGTCGCAGACGAGGCTGACGCGCTCCTTGTGCGGCAAATTCCTGTAGGAGAGCGGGATCTCGAGATTCTCGAAGACCGTGAGATTGTCGATCAAATGGTAGCTCTGGAAAACAAATCCGATGTTGGCCTTGTGGAGCTCGTTGCGTTTTTTTACGTTTAGTTTGTGTACCGGTTCGCCCAGAAAGAAATACTCGCCGTTCCAGGCGCTGTCCAGCATCCCAAGAATGCTGAGCAGGGAAGACTTACCGGCGCCAGAAGGCCCCATGATGGTGACAAATTCGCCGGGCTGAATATCGAGATTGATGCGGCGAAGGACAAAGAACTGGCTGCCTCCGGCTTCATAGGCTTTTTCAAGACTTCGCAGCTGAATCAAAGGTTCCACGCAGTCTCCTTCTTCTAGTGGTCCGAAACGCGTGCGTTCGGACGCGAAAAGAACGGTACTAGTTTGCCCTTACTCGTAACGGAGCGCCACCAGGGGATCGACCGAAGTCGCGCGGCGCGCGGGCGCGTAACTTGCCGCCAAGGTGATGATGCCCAAAATGGCGGTGACGGAAGCATAAGTCAGAATGTCCGCAGGCTTCACGTTAAACAGCAGAGTTGACATGAACCGTGTCAAAACAAATGCAGCCACGAGTCCCGCCGCAGCGCCGATGGTCACCAGCAGGAGCGCTTCTCCCACGACCATACGCAAAACATCGGAAGGCCGGGCACCCAGCGCCAAGCGGATGCCGATTTCACGGGTCCGCAAAGACACCGTATAGGCGATGACGCCGTATAGACCGATGACCGTCAGCCCCAGTGCAAGCAACGCAAAGGCACCGAGGAGCAAGAGCGTGACGCGCTGGTTGGCAATCGATGCGGAGACCACTTCCTCCATGGTGCGAAGGTGGGCCAGGGGGAGATTGGAATCCGCTTTGGCGACCTGTTCACGCACCGCTCCGGCCATGGCCACCGGATCGGAATGAGTCCGCACAGTGACGGTGAACGAGGCATCGGGACGCTGCGCGAAGGGGACGTAAATCTCGGGATTGGAGGGCCGGTTTAGAGCGTCGTGCTTGACGTTACCAATGACGCCGACAATCTCCTGCCAGTCAGTGGTGTCCCACTGAAAATCCACAAGCTTGCCGACTGGATCCTCGCCAGGAAAGTATTTCCGCGCGAAGGCTTCATTTACAACCGCCACTTGGGGGGCTCCGGCGACGTCGCGCTGATCAAAGTAGCGTCCGCGCAGCAGCGGAATATGCAGCGTTTGAAAATAATCGCCGCCCGCGATGCGCTTGTCGGCCATGGGGCCCGCGCCTCGCGGATAGGTTTTCCCCTTTATAAGGACGTCGCCGTAGACATTATCCTGGCCCAGGACCAACTGATTGATGGTGCCGGCGGATTCGATTCCTGGGACGAACTTCAAATTCTCTGAGAGTAGATGGGAGAAGGCGGCCTGCTGTTTCGCGCCGGCGTAGTGAGCCGGCGGCAACATAAGATCGAAGGTAAGCACATTCTGGGGATCAAATCCCTTTTTCACCTTCAGAAGCTGGTCGAAGCTGCGGAGGAGGAGGCCAGTTCCGATCAGTAGAACCAACGACAGCGCGATTTCCGACGCAATGAGGATGCTTCGCTGGCGGCCGGATTTTATGCCCGCTCCGCGGGTGCCGTCCTTCAGAACTTCGGCGGAGGACGAGCGCATGGTGATCAAAGCGGGAGAAAGACCAAAGAAAATCATGGTAAGGACGGCAAGCAAGCCTGTGAAGGCATACACCGTTGCGTCGGTGTGAATTTCCTGAGAACGAGGGATATTTGGCAAACCGGAGGAAAGCAAGAAACTGGTCAGCCAGAACGAGATCAAAAGCCCCAGAGCAGCGCCGGCCACCGCGAGCACGCCGCTCTCGGTGAGCAATTGGCGCACGATCCGGCGGCGAGTGGCGCCGAGGGCCGCGCGAATGGCGATTTCACGCCGCCGGTTTTGCGCGCGAGCGAGGAGCAGATTGGCGACGTTGGCGCAGGCGATGAGCAGCACAAAGCCCACCGCTCCGAGCATTACGAATAGAGGAGTACCTGCGCCGCGCGTCATCTCTTCTTTCAAAGAGCCCAGGGACATGCCGTGATCGATGGAGCGTTCCTTTTGAAGGGCGGCGGCGAACGGTTCGACTTCCTTCCTCGCCTGGTCCAGCGAGATTCCCGGGCGGAGGCGGGCAATGACTTGAAGAAAATGAAAACCTCTTGGCGCCACGGAAGAGTCGAGCCGCAGCCCCGCTACGATATCTGCATCGTTGGGTATTTTGGTTTTTGGAGATAAGACGCCGATGATGGTGTAGGGATAGTCGCTGAGGGTCAGCTTCTTGCCGAGGATGGCGGGATCGCTTGCAAATTTGCGTTTCCACAGGCCATCGCTGATCAAACAAACGCGCTCGCCCGAGCGAGTTTCCTCTTCCGGAGTGAAGCCGCGGCCCATGGCCGGCTGGATACCCAGCATCGGGAAGTAATTTGCGGAGACGCGGATGCCGGTGAAACGTTCGGGGTCTCCCTGGCCGGTCAGGTCGAATGGGCTTTGAAGGTAAGCGGCAACGTCGGAGAAGACTTGCTTCTGTCCGCGCCAATCGGTGAATTCGGGGAAATCCGCCGAAGAGATAATTTCATGGGGCGGCTGCACGTCGGAGATGTGAACGAGTTGATTCGATTGCGGATAGGGAAGCGGCCTAAGCAGAATCGAATCGACGAGCGTGAAGATGGCGGTGTTCGCGCCAACGCCGATAGCCAGGGTCAGCAGTGCGACGAGCGTGAAGCCGGGACTCTTTGCCAGCGTGCGCAAGGCATAGCGAATGTCTTGCCAGGTCGACCTCATCTTATGGCTCCCTTCCGGGTTGGAAATGCGCGATCATTCGTAGCGGAGCGCCGACAGCGGGTCGACTCGGGACGCACGGCGGGCCGGCAGATAGCAGGCCAAGGCCGCGACGGCGGCGAGCAACAAGGGAACTCCGAAAAGGGCGACAGGATCGGTTGGTTCGACTCCAAAGAACAAGCCGGAAAGCGCACGCGCCATGAGAATCGCTACCGGAAATCCGAGTACGAGGCCAAGCGCCGTCAGCACCAAGCCTTTCCGCAGCACGAGTGACAAGATGTCGCGCGCTCCCGCGCCGAGTGACATGCGAATTCCGATCTCGTGGGTGCGCTCGCTGACCACGTAGGACATGACGCCGTAAACGCCGACGGAAGCCAGCACCAGCGCGATGATTCCAAGCACGGCCATGATAGTGGCGACATATGCCATGCCCACGATGGATTCAATGATGACTTTGTCGAAGGGCTTGACGTTGTACAAGGGAAGGTTGGGATCGATCGCGGCGATTGCAGAGCGGACACTGGGTGCGAGTTGTGCAGGGTCTTGTCCGCGGGTGCGCAGGATGAGCGTCGTAAAGTGAGGTGGGGACTGGCGGAAGCTGCGGTAAATGGTCGGAATTATTTCTCTGTTGAGCCAACTGTAGCGGACGTCACGCACGACCCCGACGACCGTCATCCAGGCGCTTAAGTTGGCGGGTTCGTCTTTGCCGACTTTGATTTTGTGTCCGAGGGGACTGCGTCCCTCGAAATAATTGCGAACGAGGCTCTCACTGACGAGACAGACGGGCAGCGTGTCCGCGCGGTCGCGGTCTTGGAGTTCGCGACCTTCGAGAAGACCGATATGCAGCATAGCAGCGTAGTTGGGGCTGGCCGTTTCCACCAAAGCGGAGGTGGCCTCGCCCCGCGTTTCCGGAGCGCGGCCCTGGATCGTGAAATTCGAGCGCCCGGCGCCGCCGCCGTCGGCGTAAGGGACCTTGGAGACCAGGCCGGCGGACTCAACACCGGGAAGAGCAGACAAGCGCTGGAGGGCTTGCTCATGAAAGGCGGCCCGCGAGGAAGCTTGAGGATACGCGGCGTCGTTCAACTGGAGGTTCATGGTCAGCAAAGTTTGCGGCGTGAAGTTGTTGTTGACGGACAGAAGGCCGTGAAAATTTTTGACCAGCAAGCCAGCGCCGACGAGGAGAATCAGCGCGAGGGAAACCTCCGCGACAACCAAAGCATTGCGTGCGCGGTGACGCCTGGCGCCGACGGAAGAACCGCGGCCGGCTTCCTTAAGCGTTTCGCCGAGGGCCGCCTGAGAACTCAAGAGAGCCGGGGCGAGCCCGGCGACAACGCCGCAGCAGACGGCAATGGCCAGCGTGAAGAAGAATGCGCCGGCATCGAGGTGGATGGTTTTCCAGCCAGCGATAAACTTGGCCACGTCCGGGGGCATATTCGTAACGATGAGCTGGATCTCCCACTGAGCAAGAGCCAAGCCAACGATCGCGCCAGCTAAAGAGAGCAGAATGGTTTCGGTGAGAAGCTGGCGGACGATTCGCCAGCGGCTGCCGCCCAGAGTCTTTCGCACAGCGATTTCCTTGGCGCGAGAGGTCATTCTGGCGAATTGAATATTGGCGATGTTGAGGCAGGCGATGAGGAGAACAAACCCCACGGATCCCAAGAAGAGCAAAGTGTACTGGCGGTTGAGATCGCCGACCACCAAGTCCGCGAGGGAACGGACGTCGATATCCCATCCTTTGTAGACATCGGGAAAGGAGGCCAATTGCTGCCTGGAGATGGCTTGCATTTCCGCGGAGGCCTGCGCAAGAGTGGCGCCCGGGCGCAAATGGCCGATGACGTGGAGAACGCGGTTGTCGCGAACGTTCTGGTCGGTGGTGGTCAGCGCGAGGGGCACCCAGGCTTCGGCGGGAAGCGGAAATTCAAATCCCTCGCCCATGACGCCGACGACGGTGGAGGTAAGGCCGTCAACCTTCACCTGTTTGTTCAGGATGGATGGATCGGAACCAAAGCTGCGCTCCCAGAGGCCGTAGCTGAGAATGATCTCGTGTTCCTTGCCGGGCACTTCTTCCTCCGGCAGGAATATGCGGCCCATGACGGGAGATACTTCGAGGAGATGAAAGAAATTCGAGGAGACGGCAAAGGCCTGGACTTTTTGGGGAGCCGAATCTCCGGTGAGATTGATTTCGTCCCATTCGTGAGCGGCTAGTTCGTCGAAGGACTTGACGCGATCGACCCAGTCAAAGTAGGTGGCGGGGGCGACGCCGCCGAACTCAATATGCTCATGCGGCCGCGAATTGGAGATTCCCGCAAGACGGTCCAGATGGGGAAGCGGAACGGGATGGATGAAAAAGCCCTCGGCGACGCTGAAAATCGCGGTGTTCGCGCCGATGCCCAGGGCGAGGGCCACGATGGAAACCAGCGTGGCCAGACGGTGTTTTAAGAGCATCCGCAAAGCAAATCGGATGTCTTGCAACAGTATGCTCATAGAGGTCCCTTGCTTTCGTCAGGCGCCAGTGGGCGCACTGCCATGCCGCCGGAGCCATCGCAACTTCAGGCGCTGGCGTGGGCTTCCTGGGTTTCCTCGACGATGCGTCCGTCAAACAGGTGGATGTTGCGCTCCGCGAAGTTGGCGTAGCGTTGGTCGTGGGTGACCATGCAGATGGTGGCGCCGTTGCGGTGCAAGTCGCGGAGAAGTTCCATGACGGCTTCGCCGTTCTTGGAGTCGAGGTTACCCGTCGGCTCGTCGGCCATTAGGATCAGGGGATCGCCTACCAACGCGCGGGCGACGGCGACACGCTGCTGTTGACCGCCGGAAAGCTGTGAAGGATAGTGGCGCAGGCGATGGGCCATGCCTACGCGTTCGAGGGCGTTCTGGACTTTCTGCTTGCGCTCGGCGGTGCCTGTGCCGCGATAGGTCAGCGGGAGCTCGACGTTTTCGTAGACGGTGAGGTCGCCGATCAGGTTGAACGCCTGAAAGATGAAGCCGATCTCGCGATTGCGGATGCGAGTACGCTCGCTGATAGAAAGTTTTGCCACCGGCTGCCCGTTGAGCAGATAGACGCCGTCGGTCGGGGAGTCCAGCAAACCGAGGATAGAGAGCAGTGTGGACTTGCCGCAGCCTGAAGGTCCGGCGATAGAGATGTATTGGCCTTTCTTAATCTCCAGATGAATCTCTTCGAGGGCGTGCGTCTCGACCTCATCGGTGTAGAAGACTTTTTTCACGCCTTCCATTTTGATGAGTGTATCGTTTGCGTCTGCCATTTCTTCTCCTTAAGAACAGAATGTCTTACTAAAATCTGCTTGAGACCTAGTCACTGATTCCACTTTCCCGGCCAATCTCCGGATAATCATTCGTAGCGCAGTGCAATGATGGGGTCGACGCCCGTGGCCCTGCGGGACGGAACGTAACAGGCAGCTGCCGCCACGAAGACGATTACCGCCAAGGACACCAAATAAACGAGAAAATCGTTGGCCTTCACTCCGAAGAGCAGTGATTCGCTGAGACGCGCGAGTCCATAGGCGAGAGGCAAACCCACAATTGTTCCTGCGATGACCATGAAGCCCACTTCGCGGAAGATCAGGCCGCGCACATCACTGGGAGCCGCCCCCATGGCAATGCGAATGCCGATTTCCCGGGTGCGCTGCACGACGACATAGGCCAGAACACCGTAAATACCCAACGCGGCCAGAAGCGCGGCCAGGCCGCCAAAGCTTGCCGACAGACCTGCGGTGATCCGTTCGGAGAAGAGGTTCTCATCCACGACGCGGTCGACGGTCTTCAAATCGTACAGCGGCAGAGTGGCGTCCGCCTGACGTACGGCATCCCGCAGCTCATTCGCGATGAGCAAAGGATCCTGTTGCGTCCGCACGTAGAAGCTCATGCCATTCAGACGTCCGAATTGCGAATAGGGCAGGTAGAAGTAGGGACGGTCTGGTGTCCGGACGTTCTCCTCCTTCGCATCCTTCACGACACCGACGATTTCGATGTTCGGTTTTTCGTCGTTGCCCCCTCCCTGGACCATGTGCGCGCCCAGGGGATTTCTGTCCGGAAAAAACTTCTTGGCCAGGGACTCGTTGATGACGGCAACTTTCGGACTCGTCGAAGTGTCTCCTTCGTTGAACTCGCGTCCGGACAATAAGGGAACTCCCAGGGTCGAGAAATAATTCGGGCTCAGGGCGTCAAAATCAACGTGGCGGTCGTCACTATCGAGATTCTGCCGGCCTTCTATCGTGATATTGCTGCCCATATCGGTGCCTGTGAGCAAGGCAATCTGGGAACTGCCCACGCCGCGCACTCCCGGAAGCGTCGCAATGCGTTCTCGCAGTTGATCCACAAGGTGCACGGTCTTCGCACCGTCGTAGCCGTTCAGTTCCGGAGAAATCGAAAAAGTAATCACTTTTTCCGTGTTCAATCCCAAGCTTTGTTTCCGCAGATTCCAGAGCGTTTCGGTGAAGAGCGTTGCTCCCGTCAGCAGCAGAAGCGTAAAGGCCACCTGGCCGGCGACGAGGAATTTCCGGAAACGCACATGGGTGGGGCCGGCGGACGAAGTCGAACCCTGGTCCTTTAGCGTTTGCGAAACCGCCGTGCGCGTAACCCGCCACGCCGGCAGAAGCCCAAACAGCAAGCCCGAAAGTACCGTTGCTCCGATGGCGAATCCCAGGATGGTCCCGTCCACTTTGGCAGTGATGCCGTGCAGCCCACCTTCAGAAACGACAGCTTGGGTCAAAATGTTCATTAGCCAATTGCCAAAAACGAAGCCGAGAAGCCCCCCCGCGAGGGCGCAGAGGAAGCTTTCCGCCAATAACTGGCGCATGATGCGGTTCCGGCCCGCGCCCAGGGCCGAGCGAATGGCGAATTCGCGCTGGCGTGCGGCACCCTGCGCGAGGAGAAGATTGGCCACATTGGTGCACGCGATCAAGAGAACCAGTCCGGCCATGACGAAAAGCGCGGTCAGCGCCGGCCCGGAATCCCGTTGCAAAGTGAGACGTCCCAGGGCTCCGCTGGACAGCAAGATTTTCTTACTAAGGAAGACCTCACGCTTTTTCTGGTCCCAATTTTTGATGGTGGCGAGCTGCTCATCGAGGAGTGGCCGGTAGTCGGCGTTGATGCCGGCCTCAGCCTGCTGCATGGACACGCCGGGCTTGCGACGCGCCAGAATGGCGATCCACGCATCGTTCCAGTCGTCCAATCCGTTGCGGATGGGGGTCATCTGGCCCTTCATCATCATGGGGACGAAGAGGTCAGGGGTTTGCCCCACCTGGATGCCGGAGAAACCGGCTTGCGCGACACCGACGATGGTCATCTCGGTGTTGTTGACCAGCATGGTTTTGTTGAGCACGCCTGGATCGGAAGCGAAGTGGCGTGCCCAATACCCGTGGCTCAAGACTAGTACGGGATGCCCGCCCTGCCTGGCGTCGTCGTCGGGACTCAGCACGCGCCCCAGCGCAGGGCCCACACCCAGCGTCTGAAAATAATTTCCGGAGACGAGTTCGCCGGAGCCGAGGTCGGTCTGTCCTTGATTGGCAATGCTCGCGGAAAAGGTGTACCGCGCGATGACGCCGTCAAAAACGGAAGTATTCTTTGCCAGGCCTTTGTAGAGAGGATAAGAAAAGATCTCGGAGTCGTCGCCGTCGCTCCAAACGTGGCCAGTTTTTGGTCCCGGAGACTTCAACAATACCAGCTCTTCCGGATGCTTCACGGGAAGCTGGCGCAGGAGCACCTGATTCAAGAGCGAGAAGATCGCCGTATTTGCGCCGATGCCCAGCGCCAGAGTTAGAACGGCAATTACCGTGAAGCCCGGGTTTTTCGCCAGCATGCGCAGACCGTAGCGCACATCCTGCCAAAGCGTGGGCATCCGCATCCTCCGCGAACAATCAGAACCGGATCAGTTCAGGGTCTTAAGAATCGAAGTCTGCATTTCTTGAAAAATTCGGGATGCCGTTCGTCACTTCAAGCGAACGCGGTCAAAGTTGTCCCACGCCGACATATCGGAAAGGATCACTTTGTCTCCGACCGAAAGGCCTTGCACGATCTCGATGGTGTTCACCGAGCTGCGGCCCAGCTTCACATTGACGCGCTCGGCCTCGGCTCCGTCATCCACCAGCTTGAAGATTCCGATGGTGCTTTCCGATTGGCCATGCACGGGCCGCCCCACATACAGCACGTTTTTCAGGTTTTCGATTTCGATCGTGCCATCCACGCTTAAATCCGGCCGCGCGCCCGTCGGCAGCGGGTCGTCAATCATGACGTCCACGGTCACCGTGCCGTTCTGCACCGAAGGATCGATTCGCGACACATGACCGGAAACCACGCCGTTTCGCGTGTCCACGGTCGCCTTCAGTCCAATCACGACGTCCTTCGCTTGCGTTTCCGCAATCTTGATTTCCGCTTTCAGTTTCTTCGGATCGGCCACGCGAGCCAGGTTTGTTCCCGGCGTGATGTGTTGTCCCACCTCGACCGGCACAACCTGCAGCACGCCATCGATGCCCGCCCGCACATGCAAGGCATCGAGCTGGCTCTTTTTCAAGTGATAAAGCGCTTTCATTTGGTCGACTTTGGCCTGCTGCGCCGCGAGCCGCGCGCTTCCGGAGTCCGAGGAGATCCTGGTCTTTTCGCTCTCCAGTTGGAGGCGAATCGCCAGTTGCTCCCCGCGCACCTTCGAAAGTTTCTCGGTGACTTCCGCGCCGATGCCTTCTTCGTGGAGCTTGAAGTCCACTTCATGCTGCAGCTTGGCCTGTTCGTAATCGCTGCGCACCGAGGCTTCCACGGACTTCTGGTTCATCAGTTCGCTGTTCACCTGGACTCTCAAATTGGCGTAGTCCGCTTCCGCGCCTCTCAGTTGCAGTTCCGCGTCGAGCGCGGTTTGCGAGAGGATCGGGTCGCTAAGTTCCATGATGATGGAGTCAGGCTTGACAATCGCGCCCGGACGCAATACCCAGCGGTCCACGCGTGAGTCGGTCTGCGCCGCAATCCAGCGAATATCTTCGGGAACCAGCGTGCCCAATCCGTGTACTTCGCGGAGCATGGGGCCGCGTTTCACTTCGTCGGTCCAGACGGTAGCTTTGTCGACCGAGGGCGCGGCGGGGCGCAAGCGGGACAATCCGATGCTCACTCCGGCTATAAGAATGATACCGACGGTGCCGTAGACAATTCTTCGGATCTTCTTAGCGCGAGCATTTGACGGGCGTTGAATATCCATAGTCATATTGACCCTCTACTAGAACGCAACTCAGGTACCCAGCAGATAGAGCGCAAGTAGCTGGTTTGTCAAGCGGTTAGGGGCTGGATGGCACGCTCCGGCCCTGCAAATCGACCGGAAATGGGAATATTCGTCCCATGACCGGACATCCAACAGGGCTACCATAAGAACGGCGATTTGGGGGAATTGTTCCCGCCTCTCGTGAAGGCCCGGCTTTACAGTCGGCGCTCGCAATTCTTTCATCCATTCACGCCGTCGATGGGGATGACTGTCCCGGTGATATACGCGCCGCGATCATCCGCCAGCCAGAGCACGAGATCGGCGACCGCCTCCGGCTGTACCCATTTGAAAAAATCGGCGCTCGGCATCGACTTACGGTTTGTGGGAGTGTCCATAGTTCCTGGCAGGACTACATTCGCCGTCAGGCCTGCATCTCTGTTTTCCAGCGCAACGGTGCGAATCAGGTTTGCCAGCGCAACTTTAAACGTCACATACGCGCCCAGTCCGGCGCGTGGCTCGGTTGCAGCCAGACTTCCGATGGCGATAATCCGGCCTTTTCCAGACTTGCGAAGATGGGGAATCGCGGCGCGCAAAATGTAAAACGCCGCGCTCAAGTTCAAGTCGCGCATCTGCTCCCATGTTGCGTCGTCCGTCTCCGCCACGGTCTTGCCGCCGGCAAAGCCGCCCATGACGTGAACTAATACGTCCAGCCTGCCGTAGCGGCTAATCACCGATTCCATCGCCTGGCTAGCGGCTGCGGGCTTCGTAAGATCCGCGGATAACGGCACGAAGTTCGGTTGGGGAAAGCCGGCTTTCGAGATTTTCCGCGACGTTCCCACCACCGTCGCCCCCGTCGCTAGAAAGCGCTCTGTGACCGATTTCCCCAACCCGCCGCTGGCCCCCGTTATGAAAATCACTTTGTTGTTCATGTTGTCACACGGAACCCTTCTGAGCCCGACATCTTAAAGGATAGGAGCAGGGAAGCGAGGAAAAATTTCAGATTGCGCCGTGGTTCGGGAAGAAATGACTGGAGCTGGTGGTTCCACCAACGGGACGCCGCATTCTCTTGTCTTAGGAATTTGAGTTCGGGCAGGGAGGTCGGACGGGTTATCGCCGCGCGCTTTTACTACGCTCGCTTTTCTTCGATGCTCCTGTCCGCATTCACGAATGTGAAAATCAGTCCGGAGAAAACGGTAATCACCGCCGCCAGGTCCAAAGCGTGGCTCCAGCCGTAGTGGACCGCCATGTATGCCGTGATGGTCGAAGAAAATGCTCCCCCGATGCTTCCAAACGTATTCATCAACGCGGAAAGAGAAGCGGAGAAATCCGGCGCCAGGTCGATGCACGCGGCCCAGAAATTTGTCGCCGCGAACATGGTGAAACCGGCGGCCAGAGCGATTGCCGGCAGGGCAATCGTTGTGATCGTGAGATGGCTTCCCAGGAATAAGAGAATCGCCGCAGTTCCCATTCCGAGCCATACAGCGGTGATTCGCCCGCGCCGGCGGTTCGTGCGCTTCGCGACGCGATCGGAAAACCATCCTCCGAGCGGCGAGAGCAGCGCCATTGCGAGGAAAGGCGCTGAAGGCCATACGGCGGCCTGCAACAGGTGCAATCCACGCACCTTCACCGCGTAAAAGTAAAACCAATTGTAATAAACGTAGAATGCGTAGCCCTGGAGCCCGTAGCCGACAATCAATCCCCAAACCGAAAAGCTGGACAACATTTTCAGCCAGGGCACGCGCTTCGCCGCTGCGACGCGTCGCCGCTGTTCGTCGCCTGCTTTCGAGCCCGGATGCACAAGTTCCAGTTCCGCGGCATTTACGCTGCGGTGTTCTTCAGGCCAATCCGTGGCGTAAAAATTCCAGATGATGACCGCGAGAAACGCCAGCACCGAACAGATATAAAATGCCACGCGCCAGCCAAAATGAATCATCGTCCAGGCGATGAAAATCGGCGTAAGCGTGCCGCCGAGGCCCAGGCCGCATACTTGCAAGCCGCTGGCAAACCCGCGCTCGCGAAGCGCCGTCCATGAAGCAATCACGCGCGTAACGTTCGAAGAAACGGCCGCTTCGCCAATGCCCGTCAAGAAGCGAATCAGCCGCATGGCCGCCAGCACGCTGACCCCTGCGCCGAGGGCCATGCGCGGCGCGGCGCCCATCGCGGCAGAACCCACCGCAAAGCAAATGATCGCCGCGGTCAGCGTGCGCCGCGGTCCATAACGGTCGCAGATATAGCCCCACGGAATTTGAAACAGTCCGTAGCCCCACAGGAAAGAGCTGAAAACCCTGCCCATGGTGATGGTATCGAAGAAGAATTCCTCTTCGATGTACTTACCCGCGATGCTCAGGTTCAGGCGGTTCAAAGCCGTTACCGCCATGATGAACATGATGATCCCCATGATCCGCCAGCGAACATTGGTGGCCCTGGCGTTGTTTCTTGCGGCCGGAAATTCTGCCGAGCCTTCGACGAGAGTGTTTGGAGTATTCACGAGAGTTTTCTTTTCGTTTTCAGATTTGCCGCGGAACCGGCTCCGATCCATTCCTTCTTCTGAGCAATCGCGTGCTCATCAATTCGGCTTGCGAAGTTTTTTGAGACAACCACTCTCGCTGCTCTGGGTTTCAGCCGGCAGGGTCGAAGAGTTTCGCCAGCGTCGGCGTTTGTTCCTTCATCTCGTCGCGGATCTGTTCGGCATTCTTTTTGTACTCGGCTTCTTTGCCTTTCTGATACATAAAGACGATTCCGACGGCGCCGATGGTTTTACCTGACTGGTCCTGCATCACGCATTCGACTTCGTAGTGGTCGCCCTTTTTGTTGACCTCCAAGTTGGGCTTGCCCGTCTCAATCACGCGCAGATCGTCCTCGTCGGCTTTTTTGCCGATGCGTCCGATGTTCGATGCGATGATCTCGTTCTCCGTTTTGCCCGGCGGCGTGACGTGCATGGCCATGATGACCACGTCCTTGTGCTTGGCCAGTGTCTCGTCCAGCAGCTTCTGTGCAAAGATTTTCTTGGCTTCCTGCCCCGCGGCCACGATCGGTATGAGGATTGCGGCCAATGCCAACCTTTTCCAGTTCATCTTACGCATGACTTTCATGTTTCACGCTCCTTTGCCGATCCGCCGTGATAGTTTTTAGCCGTCTCACCAGATGACCTTTAGTGCGAATTGCATCTGCCTGGAACTCGTAATTGTCGGACTCGTGAGCGATCCGGCGGCGCCGTTGACTGCTCCCGCGATCGTAAACACCTGCCGCGCTGCCGGGCCCGGAGGGTTGAAGTTGGCATGATTTGCCAGATTGAAGACCTCCCACCGGAATTGAACGTTGAAGGATTCTGAAATCCGGTGAATAGGGTTGTTCTTGAACAGCGAGAAATCAAAATCCTGTAGGCCCGGGCCAATCACGATGTTTCTTCCGGAATTACCGAGCAAGTTGGCGCACGTGCCGGCGATGGATCCGAAAGGACGGCACTCCCCGGCGATAGCCGGTGTTTGTACCGGCAGCGTGAAGCAGTTCGTGTTGATGTAGTGCAACCCGTTGGATTTGAAGTTCGAATTGACCAGGTCGCAGCCGGGCACGCGATCGGGGAATGCGTACAAGTCCGCGCCCTTCAAACCGAGCGGATCGCCACCGATTGTCGGCGTAAAAGGCAGCCCGCTGGTGATGGTGTAGATGCCGCCAACTTCGTAGCCGGAAGCGAACCATTTGGGAACAGAGCTCCAATTGGCGGGGCTCGGAACCAAATAAATGGCGTTGATGGCAGCAACGTTGCGGACGTCGAAGTCCGAGAGACCGCGCCGGAGCTTAGGATTAAACAGCGGAAGGCTCGATACGGAGTTGCCAAACGTGTCGCCGGCGATTCCAGACGATCCCGTGTCTATGCTCTTCGAATAAGTGTAGGAGCCCTGCAGTTGCAATCCGTGGCTGAGCCGCTTGATGGCGGAAAGGTTCAGACCGTGATAGGTCGAGGAAGACGACCACTGCACGGTACTCACCTGCCCCCCAAGGTTGGGGAACAGTCGTCCGGTGTTGCCCGCAGCCACGGTTTGCGGCCAGAGATACCCAGCCGAGGTGAGGGTTGGCTGGACATCATTGATCTCATCCGCATGGAAGGGAAGATGCACGCCGTGCGATCCTACATATCCCGCGGTGACGGTAAACGTCGGAAACAGTTCGTGTTGAATGTTCAAGCTCCACTGCTGGACGTAGCTGCGATGGGGATTCTGCTCGACGTAAGCATTGCGCAGGTTGGTTGGATTGCTGGCCTTCGTAAAGCCGCCCGTTGGGAAATCGCCAGGCGTGTCAGGGGTGCTGGAGCCTTCGGTAAAAGGCGCAGAGAGCAGCGTCAGGAGTTGAAATTCGTAGGGAAGAGGGAGCACATCGTACATGCCGTAAGCACCGCGAACGGAAGTCTTCCCTCTGCCGAAAGGATCCCAGGCAAATCCCACGCGCGGAGCAAAGTTCCGCAAGGTCGGGTTCGAATAATAGGGCGAGCCGAGATGTGGGGTAGTGTCTGTTAGATTGACTAGCGTCGAGAGTTGACCGGTCGTTTCCGTGATCACGGTGGCCATCTCGTAGCGAAGTCCCAGATTGAGCGTCAGCCGCGGCTTGATTTTGTAGTCGTCCTGGATATAGCCGGCAAAAACACTCTGGCGGAGATCCCTCGGCGTGCGCGACGTTCCGAGCAGGGTCTGAAACGTTGTGGGATTATTTTGCAAGAAGCTCTGCAGAGACCCAAAAGTGTAGAATCCGTTGGGACTCGCGCCTTGCGTGAACTGGTTGGCCTGGATGCGTTCGGCATAGAAGCCCATTTTCAGAGAGTGCTTGTTTTTCGTGAGGAAGACGTCGTCGTAAAACTGATACGAATTGTAATGGAACTTGTACGCCGAGATCGCTCCCAAACCTCCGGAAAATTGTGTGACGCCCGAACCCACGGTGATGATTCCCACGGGCAACCCCGGATTGAATCCCAAGGTCGTGTCCGAAGCCGCGGGATTGATCGCCGAGAGCGTGGTGAAGGCGATTACCCGGTCGCGGTTAAAGCCCACGCGCGCGGTGTTTACCAGCGCGGGCGTGAAGATGTGCGACTCCTCGAGCGCAAAGGTCTGCCGGCTGGACTGGTTTCCGATCTCCTTGAAATTATAGGCATCCGGGTTTTGCTGATTGCCCTGGTCGAAGACGTAGGTGCCAAAAAGATTGTCGGAGTCGGAAAGTTTGTGGTCGATGCGCGTGGTGAAAAAATCCTCGGTCGTGATCTGCTTGCCCACAAAGCCGAATACCCCGGTGTCCCCCGCGGTCGGGCTCGACGGATCCGGGAAAAGCGCAAGAAACGGCTTGACCGCCAGATTCACTCCGTTCGCGTCCGTGCCCGGCCCTGGGAGTAGATGACCGTTTTGGCAAAAGTTTGGCGGGGGGTTGGCCGCGCAGGCTACCAGCATACCGTCCTTCGCATTCGCCGATGGTACAACGATGGTATTGGTGCTGCTCAAGCCCTGCCGCAGCCCCTCGTAATCGGCGAAGAAAAATGTGCGGTCCTTAAAGATCGGCCCGCCTGCGGAACCGCCGAACTGATTGCGCTTAAACGGCGGGACGATCAGGTTGCCGGAAGGATCTCTCGCGACATCGAAAAAATTTCGTGTGTCGAGCTTGCTGTTGCGGATAAATTCGTACGCCGAGCCGTGGATCGTATTGGTTCCAGAGCGCGATGCCGCATTGATGATGCCGCCGGACGTCTTTCCGTAGTTCGCAGGCGCGTTGCTGGTCACCACGGAAAATTCCTGGATGGCATCGACGCCCAGGACGCCGCCAGTAACGCTACCCGGTGAACCGGAGCTGTAATCATTGATGCTCACGCCGTCGAGCTGATAGTTGTTGCCTTGGGGGCGGTTCCCGCCGATGGTGACGTCTGTGCCCAACCCGCGATTGGGCCGGTCGTTGCTTACGCCTAAGGCCTTTTGCGTGCGCACCTGAGCCACGCCAGGCTCCAGGAGCGTCAGCGAAGTCCAATCGCGTCCGTTGAGCGGGAGTTCGTTGACGGTGCGAGAGTCCACCACGCCACGCACTTCCGAAGAAGCCAGCTGCACATCGGAAATCTGCGCGCTCACCACGCTAACATTGTCGGTGACCTGTCCGATCTTCATGGCCACATCGACTTCCCGGCGTTCCCCGGCCAGCAACCCGACGCCTTGCACCGTCGACGTCGCAAATCCCGCAGCCGTCACGGTGATTTCGTATGTGCCCGGAATCAAGTTGGGAGCGGTGAAGTAGCCATCCTCGTTGGCGATGAGGTCGCGCGCCACGCCCGTCGCGACATTCTTGATGGTTACGCTGGCGTTCGCCACCGCCCCGCCGCTGGGATCCACGACCGTTCCTACCAGCGTTCCGCCGGCTTCCTGCGCACGAAGGGGAGCAAGCCAGCCCAGCGGCAGGATAAGAAGTAAATACAGTACCTTCATCCCGCTTCGGCAATTTTGTGTTCCTAAGTGAGTGCGCATCGGAACCTCCCGCCTCTATCTCTATACCTTGGCCCCTTCGAATAAATTGTCGTCCACTTCCTGTAAGCGCTCGCTCCGCCGCGTTACGGCGCCACGCGATACGTCAAAACTTTTGCCGTGGCCTTTGTCTCGCCTGGCGAAACCGCCACGAAGAAGCGCGCCAGCTTCGGCACGAGCAGACAAGTCTTCGCTCCCGGTGCCGTCGGGACTTTGGCGACCAGGACGTATTCGTCCGGCGACTTCTGCTGGAAAACCGACGTATACCCTTCGCCGCCGGGAACGTAGATGCGCCCTTTTTCTGCGTCGTACGCGATGTCGTCGGAACGCCCCGCGGCGGGCAGGCTCGCCACGATTTTTCCGTTGTCCGTATCCATGACCACAAGTTGCCCCGGTTTGCGGCAGACGATCAGCAACCGGTGATGTGCTTCGTCATAAGCCATCGGTGAATTTTCCCCGGCCGTGGAGACAGGCCAGCGCGCGAGTACTTTCATGGCCTTGCGGTCTACGACCGCCACCTCCTGCTTGTCGGTAATATTTATGAATGCCCGCGAACTCGAGGATTCCAGCGCGAATGCTTCGACGTGATTGTCTTCAAAGCGCAGCTCGCCAATCTTCTTGTTTGTTCGCAGATCGATGGCCACAAAAAACGAGTAATCGAGGGCTACGTCTTTTCCGCCCGTAATTACATAGAGGATCTGCGCCGCCGCATCCAGCCGCGCCGAATCGGCCCCCGCCAGCCCGTCGATGTGGTCCGCCACCGTGTAGTCCGTGCCGCGCAAAAACTGGGTGGAACCCTTGTCCCCATCCACCACAACAATACGGTCCGTTTCCGGAAGATAGAAGATGCTGTGCGGCGCCCCAAATCCGGGAATGCTCTTGATCCGTTTACCTTCGTGAATATCAAACACTTCGACGGTCTTGTGGTCCTCCCCGGCAAGAAAAAGGCGCCCGCCTTTTTCATCCACGGCAAAGTGATCGAAATCGCCGGTAAATCCCGGCAGGGCCACCTCATGCAGCAATTGCAAGGGAGCCGCTGTATCCGTCGCCGCGGACGACGCTCGGGACATCAGGATGAAAACACCGAAAACGGCAACCGCCGATGCAGCAAGCCCCAAGGCGCTTTTGGCGATCTTTCTGAACAAAACGTGCTCCCTTCCCATCTCGCTAACACCCGCGGTTCTCCTCGACTCAACTTCTGGGACGGCGTCAGTTACCAGATGAACTTCAGCCCCAACTGGATCTGGCGCGACGAGGTCGATGTACTCCCGATAACTCCGGCATTCGCGATCGCACTGCCGTTCGGCGCGAAGATGGAGTTGTTGGCATCGTTCAAGAAGTTGGGTGCTGCCAGGTTGGGGTGATTCAAGATGTTAAAAAACTCCGCCCGAAATTGCACGCTGAAGGCTTCCGAGATTTTCGGGACGTGCGTGTTCTTGAAGATCGAAAAATCAACCGTCTTGAGCCCAGGCCCGTAAATGCTGTTGCGCCCAGCATTGCCCAACAGATTTGCGCACGTTCCCACGATTCCCGGGCTCCCCGCCGGATTGGCCGGGCTAGGCGTCAATGCAGCGAAAGCCCCGCATTGTGCCGCTATCGCAGGAGTCGCTTGCGGCAGCGCGAAGCAGTTTGTGTTGAGATATTGCACCCCGCCATGAATCGGGTTGCAACCGGGCACCAGGCTCGCAAAGTCCATGGAAAAGTCTCCGTTAAACCCAGTCCCCAAAGGATCGCCCCCTCCGCCGATGGTTGGAGTGAATGGCGATCCAGTCGTTGCAGTCACAATCGCGCCGAGTTCCCAACCTCCCGCGACGTAACCAGCAAGGCCTGATTTTGGTCCTGGGAGATCCCAGATAAAGTTTGCGACCATGGTCTGGCGGACGTCAAAATCGCATCCACCGATTCTGTACGCTTTGGAGAGCAGGATCGGAACAGCCACGGAGTTTACATAGGTATCGCCCGTGACTGGCGCCGAACTTGTGTCCCGGCACTTGCCAAAGGTGTACGACACCTGACCCTGAAAGCCGTGAGCCATGGTCTTCTTGAGCCCTGCCTGAGCGGCTTCATACGACGAGGAGCCATCAAACAAGACGGGCCGAATCCCCGCTCCGCCGGTTCCGCCGGCCCAGTTCGGATCGATTGCCGTTCCCGTTGGTGTGTTCCAACAACCTGCATTCGGTCCAAGATTGGCAATGACGCACGGAAAGAGCAACCCCGCGGAAGTCACCGTGGGCTGGACCAGATTGATATCGTCCGCTGCAACGGACAAATGAACTGAGCGAGAACCAACATAGCTGGCCGTCAATGTCCACGTAGGGAAGAGTTCCCGTTGGATATTAAAATTCCAGTTGAGCACGTCCGCGCGATGCGGATTCTGATCGATGAACCGGTTCCTGATGCTATTCGGACTGAAGCCCACATTGGGGTCAATGCCGCTGCCCAGAGTCGCATTGTTATCAAAGCCGATGATTTGGAACGGAGCCGTCGCCGCGGTGTTCAGGCCAAACTCGTACGGGAGAGGCAGAACGTCGAAGATGCCAAACCCGCCGCGCACCGCGGTCTTGCCATTCTTGAAGGGATCCCAAGAGAAACCGATCCGAGGTTCAAAATTCTTGGTCGTGGGGTTATTCGCAATAAAGTTGCCGACGTGGACTGGTCCACAGGGGCTATTGGGACCGGCCGGGATGCCTGGTGTCGCGCAATTCGCGAGCGTGGTTATTTCCTGGATTCGGTTGTTGGCGTCTGTGGGCAGCGTCGTGAATTCGTAGCGAACGCCGATGTTAAACGTGAGGTTCGGCCGAAAGCGCCAATCGTCCTGAATGTATCCGGCAAAAAGGCTCTCGCGAATGGCGACCTCATTGGAACCACCCGGCGCCAGGGCATTGAGTTTGTCGGGAGTGTTGTTTAACAAAGCCGCCAAGCTCGGATAATTGTTCAATCTCCCATTGGGGCTCAACTTTTCCGTGATGTTGTACAGCATGCGTTCGAAGGCGAATCCAAATTTGATTGAGTGCGTGCCTTTCGTCACGAAAGCATCGTCGTAGAATTGACCGGAGGTCCAGCGATGTACGAAGCGGTTGAGACCGCCCAAACCGATTGCCGTGGTAAGCACTCCGGGCACGGCGATTTGGGGTGGGGCAGATGCGCCCGGAGCGATCGCCAGCGCTGAATCCGTCGCGACCGAGTCGCCCGACACTGGATTGTTTATGTCTCCCCTCACGCGGCTTAAGCCCGCGCGGAACGTGTTGACAAGTGCAGCGCTAAAAATGTGGGTCTCTTCGGCGCTTGCGGACTGGCGCCGGGAAAAAACCTGATGAATGGCGTTCTTCAGCGGGTCAGGCTGGGTCTGCGGACCAGAATCGAAAAAGTAGCCAGTCGAGAGGCTGTCTTTGTCGGATATTTTATGATCCACGCGCGTCGTAAAATAGTTTTCGTTTGAAATGGTCGGCAACGCTACGTTGAACGTCTGCGTAATTCCGTTGCTATCGATCGGTGTCCCAGCCGGGGCCTCCGGCCACAACTTCAAATAGGGAGCGACGGCGGGAACAGCTAAAGCGCGTTCCGCATCCGTCGGCACGTGGATGGTTTGCGAAGCGGGCTTGTTTGCGCGGACCCCCTCGTATGTTCCATATACAAACGTCTTGTCCTTGATGATGGCGGTGCCTCCCGACGCGCCAAATTGAATGCGCCGGAATGGCGAAATGGGCCCCGCAGGATCGAAAAGATTTTTGGCATCAAAAATCTTGTCGCGGTCAAAAAAGAATGCGGTTCCATGCAGATCGTTCACCCCGCTCTTAGTGATTGCGTTGATGACAGCGCCTGATGTTCGTCCATACTCGGCCGTGTAATCGCTGGTGAGCACGGAGAACTCCTGAATTCCGTCCACACCCAAATTAAGCCCCGACGCCCCGCCGGGCGACCCATTCGAATAATCGTTGATGCTGATGCCATTCACGCGGTAAGTGTTCTCGTTAGCGCGGTGCCCGCCGTTGCTCAACTGGTTTCCAAATCCGCGATTCCCCTTGTTGGCGCTAAATCCAGTTCCCACCTGGTTCGGGATACTCGTGACGCCAGGTTCCAGCGTAGCCAGCGACGTCCAATCACGCCCGTTCAGCGGCAGTTCCCTCACCGTTGTGGAATCCACCGTCGCGCTGATCGTCGACGAGGTCGTCTGAATCGTAGGGATTGCCGCATTCACCTCCACCGTCTGATTCAGCTGCCCCAGTTTCAATCCAAAGTTGAGCGCCTGCGTCGCTCCCACGGTTAGCACGATGCCTTTCTGCACCGTGGTCTGAAAGCCCTTGGCTGTAATGGATACTTCATATTCGCCGGGCAAGAGGTTCGGCGCCGAGTACAATCCATCCCCGTTCGTTGTCAGCTCACGAACCGTGCCCGTTCCCACATTCTTAATGGACACCGTGGCGTCCGGCACTCCCGTGCCAGTTTCATCCGCCACGACGCCCGTTAGCGTTGCTCCCGACACCTGCCCCTGCGCAGGCATCGCCAAAACTAAACTGAACGCCAAAAGTGCAAATATCGCGATTCCTGTTCCACCCCGATTTGTCTTCTCAAACATTGTCATCCCCCTCTTCCCATTGCTTCCGAGCGGAGAGATCCGAAGTTTGCACCAACCTCGAGCCTCCCCGCACTGGTCATTCCCCCGTCGTGAAATCGATCCTGCAAATGTCCGCGGCCCTTGCAACTCCACGCAAATGGAAATGCGCATCGCAAAGTTTGTTTAGCCCGGACACTCCCCATGGCCGCGCACTGTGCTCCACGCCTCGAAGCATCGCAATGCTCTATTCATCACATCGAAAACATTTGTTGATAACACGGTCCGGCATTCATAATGAACGGGTTACAGTCGCAGGTAACTCGCTGTCCGTTTTTGACCCTGGCAAGCGAGGGGGTTATACTTCGCCACGATTTCTCTCGCGA
>Ga0210410_10000811_pt1 | contig 31357 bp, 26 predicted proteins | sample IncBWC4MmetaG_FD_161058 | JGI IMG/M metagenome (GOLD analysis project Ga0210410, IMG submission 161058) | Forest soil microbial communities from Barre Woods Harvard Forest LTER site, Petersham, Massachusetts, United States - Inc-BW-C-4-M | ecosystem: Environmental > Terrestrial > Soil >...
CAATAGCATGATGCCTTGCCGAAGCATGCGGTCCCAGGAGTCTCTGTTGGCGTAGTGCAGCTCTTGGCCTTGGCAAGCAGACCATTCCGAAAACAGGACGGCTCCGGGATCTTCGCGGCGAAAATAGGCGCCCAGGGCTTGTTCGAAGGCGCGACCAAACAGCATCGCCGCCCGGGTGTCCTTCTCCTTCCAGCCATCGAGATAACGATGACGATACCGCCGCGGGCAGGTGAGGTATTGGCTGATCTGAGTGTAGCTGTAGGTCATTCAGGCCACCTGGGGGCTGTCCAGATTCGACGGTGAGAGCTCTTCCCAGCGGTCGGCAGGAGCAAAGCCGTCAAGTCGGACCAGGGAAGAACCGTTAAGAACAATGTGGCTTATCTTGACCACGCCCTTCAGGCCGACGAGCTGGGTTTCATCGACCTCGTCGCGTCCGAGCTGTTCGGTGTCGTAGCCGAAGTCGCGCAAGAACCAGTTCAGCTTCCACAGGGCTTTCGGGGTGCAATAGAGGCGGCTCGAAAGGATGTGGCCAGAGAAGCGGCTGGGTTCAAGAACAGCCAAAGTGAAGGTGTAGTAGGGTTTTTGTGCTTGTCGTCGGAACTGGACGCGTTGCACGCGAACCAGGAAGACGCCGTCGGGGATTTGGTCGGCAGCACAGCGATCGGCAGCGTGCAAGCCTGAGATCTGGCGTTTCATGCGGCACCTGCTTTCTGGACGGGGTAGCTGTTGAGCTGACAGAGCAGGGCATTGCGGTCTTTCTCGGCCCAGCGGGCCAGCTGTTGGACGAAGGCTTCCACTTGCTCGCGGGAGGCTGCGCGAAGCTCTTTGACACCGCAGAAGTCAGTGGCGTAGGCCTTAACCAATTTGGGATCGAGTTGATGTTGCCGAATCAGTTGGCAGAGACGGTCGCGAACCTTCGAACCGCCGTGGGTTCCGTTGCCATTGGAGGGGTGCGGCGGGACCTTCTTAGGCTCTCGAGAGGTTTGCAGCGGGTCGGCGAAGGAACCGATCTCCTCGACCGAGCAGATGCCGATTCCGTAGGCTTTGCGGAGAGCGCGGTTGACGGCTCTCGTTTCCGCAACACGCATTTCTGCACCGTGGACGAGGTAAGAGACGTTGGAAGGGTCGGCGTCACCGTACCCGACGAATCCTGAGGAGCTTTTGGACGGGTACACTGTTGCCTTAAGGACAAATCGATTCGCTGAGGAATCACAAAGTGAAACTACAGGCTCGACCTGGATTCCACGGCATCTCCTGCGGCGCGCCAGTCGGAGAAGGCCAGTGTGCGTGACATACCAGCTGTTATTGAGTAAAAGTAGGTCCCCAGGAGCGATCTCCACATGTAAATTGTGCGACAGGTATTTTAAGGTTTCGACGGCGGACTTTTCCAAGCGCGGGCCCCATGTTTTTCTTGCCGCCCTGAGGTTTCGCAAGTACAAGTCAGTTGTTCTCTTCATAGGTGTTTTCCAGTGTAACGCTATTGTAACGCATAACGCGTTACTACCGCAAACAAAATTCAACTAACGGCGTTTTGGTCATACAATTCTTTCGGTGACGTCGGAATGCCTAAGACAGAAACTCTTAACCTGCGGGTATCGGCCGATTTCAAGAAGCGACTGATGGAAGAAGCCGCGAAGGAGAAACGCTCGGTGACGAACTACCTGGAAGCAACTCTGCTTGCACATTGGGACAGAAGGGATTCAGCAGATGGAAAGGAGAAGGTAAAGAAGAAGTAGGGCTCGATTTTTGCCCGTCACGATCAAGCTTGGGCCCAAGAGTACCCAGGTTTACAGGCCGCACTTTGCCACGGTTGCAGCAGTCCTCGCCTGAAATTGGCCTGAGCGCGCTCAGAGGACAAGGAAATCCCTTAAAGTACAGTGAACCGCCAAAATCGTCTGACCCGGCCCCCAAAACATTGTTAGGTTGTGGCATTCTAGAGACAAAAGCAAGGGTGACGGCCTGGGCATTTTCGATCGAAACCTAGATCTTCGATCGCAATCCCCGCTACGTTCCGGATCCGAGGCAGAGGAATGCGTCCCTCCGACAAATGGGTCAATTTGGCCGATGTGCTACGGGTGATAGAACCCGCCCTCGAAACGAAACTCGTCTTTTGTAGGAATAACCCTCCGGATCCAGTGAAACAGCCAGTTACGAGTGCACTTGTAGCCGCATACATCTCTCGTGTCGAACTCGAACTAGCTACAATTCGGAGAGGAGCAAAGGCTCTATCAGATCAATCTCGTGAACGGCCAACGCTTACGGAGGAAATATCACGAATCGAGTCTTGGATTTTACGAAGGAAATCTGGAGTACCCCGTCGGCAACTCGCGAACCGGGATGAGCAAGCCATAGGTGACTGGTTTGTAAGCAAAATGCATCATTCGTATTCTGAGACAAAACAAATGCTGGGGGAGATGCGCCAATTGTTGAGTGGCAAAGGCGCACCCGATAAGAGACCGGAGACTCTCAAAATGATTGACGCACGGATCTACAATGCCTGGTCTTATCCAGAACTTGCGCGCCGGATGTGCGATTGCGGATCGTCAACGCACTCCGATCATTGCGAGGACAGGATCCGGAAGCGGATCAAGGCATTGGAAGCATTTCTCACAAAGTACGATATCAAGTTTTCCAACCCCACCAGGTCCTCTTCTGCGTGACCGAGAGTGAATACACTCAGGGCACCCATCCGGAAATAAGTCGACTCTGATTTTTCTCCTCTTCTCAGGATCATCGCGAAAGATTAAGACTGCAAGTGCAGTGACGAAAAGGAGAAAATATGTCAACGAGCAAAAAGAAAGTTGCCGCCAATCGCATCAACGCGCAGAAGTCCCCCGGCCCAACGAACACAGCCTCGACACGGTTCAATGCCACAAAGCACGGTTTGCTCGCGGTAGGAATAACCGAACTCGATAACGCCGAAGGTTACCGCAATATCCTGAGTGACCTTATGCGCGAGAAAAGTCCTGTTGGCGCTATCGAGACGTTTCTCGTCGAATCCGCGGCTATAGAGATGGTAAGGTGGCTTCGTGCCAGACGTTTTGAAGCTGAGTGCATCACTGGCGAACTAAATCCTCCGACCCATTCACCTGGGTTGCACGATCTTCTGGGGCCTGACGGTGGGGAGGTGCTTGATCCAGGACTCCCAGCCGCGATTAGTGCCGAGGCCGCCCAAAAGCTGGTTACTTTTCAACGGTACGAATCGACTTTTGCCAATAGATTTTTCCGAATCCTTCACGAACTGGAGCGATGGCAACGTATGCGGCAGGGGGAGCTCTTGCCTGCGCCTCTCGCTGCGGACATTAGCCTTCATGCGGGGACCGGAGCGATGGACTCAGTTAATGACCACACTAAGATAATAGGGGTTGTTGCTAACACTCGAAAATCGGACTCGGTTCCTCCAATACCGGAAGCGGCCGAAAACCCTTCCGGCGAGTTGGAACGGCTACAACGCATGCGGACTGGCGAAAGATTACCGGCACCCGCCGTCGTGGATGTTAGCGTTCATGGCGAGACCGGAACGGTGGACTTGGCTCATGGCGACACCGAAATAGTGAAATTGGTTTCCACTTCCACCGACACGGTGGACTCGGTTCCTGCCGCATTGGAGCAACCGAGAGTCCTCCTTGGCGATGAGGATTGAAGTCCAATTACGAAACGAACCCAACAATGGTTTTATTTTCAATACACTGGTGGAAGAGATGGGGATTATTTCAAATGTCGCTGCGGTTCACTTGAGCCGCGGCGACACCGGTGCTGTTATTCGGCGCAGACGATCTCCTGGATGGAATCGACTAGGGGGCCCGCTACGAGGTTCACCTGGACAAGCAACTCTATCGAGCGATGAACCAGCTAGAGCGTCTGCAACGACAGCGCCGAGGAGAAGCATTGCCGCCTCCTCTCGACATCAACCTGGAAAGAGGAAGATAGGCCTCGTGGTTCGTTCCGCTCCCGCATCAGTGGTTTGCGGAGAGCCGGTATTTCCAACGAGAAATTGCATTGTTTTAATAATTATATCTATTAGTTAATTCCGAGAACTCTATGTCAACAAAGTTGGAGACTGAATTTTGCGAAACGAACCCAATAACTGCTTTGTTTTCAGTCTCCGAGTGCACAAGAGGTTCGAAAGGCGTTACGGAAACAGGCACTTCATCCTGCGCACCGTAATCATCTTCGGTCAATGGCATCATTCTTCGGCTGCTCTCGCACGGTTCGCGCGCTCTGGGGATTATGTTCTCGAACCGCCCGTCAGGTAATATGTTGTGAGTCTTTCCACACCCGATGCAAAAGCTGGAAGAGCCAAAGCAGATGCAGACCGAGCGCTCTTCGCCGCTCCTCCCGGTGACCGCAATTGTCGCCGCCCGCAACGAAGGCCGCAATCTGCCGCGTTGCCTCGAATCGCTCCGCGATGTCGGCGAGGTCTACGTGATTGACTCGCAAAGCACGGACGCCACGGCGCAGATCGCGGAGTCCTATGGCGCGCACGTCGTGCAGTTCCGCTACCAGGGCGGATGGCCCAAGAAGCGCCAGTGGGCCATGGAATCGCTGCCTCTGGCCCACGACTGGATCTTCCTGGTGGATGCCGATGAAGCGCTGACCCCGGAACTCGCACAAGAAATCCTGCAAGCAACTCAAAATCCTCAAGTCGACGGTTACTACATCGCCCTCCGCATGTATTTTCTCGGACGCGAACTCTGCCGTAGCGGCGCCTGCTTCGAGAAGCTCTCACTGTTCCGCCGCGGCAAAGGCCACTTCGAGTGCCGCCTGCGCGAGCAGGATGCGTCAATGGCCGATATAGAAGTCCACGAACATATCGTGGTAAAAGGCAAGACGGCAAAACTCCGACACCCCTTGCTCCACCACAACGTCGAGTCTCTTTCCCGCTACATCCGCAAGCACGATGAGTACTCGAACTGGGATGCCAGAGTATGGCTCGAGGGCGAAGCCGGTTCCCGCGAACTGCCCCCTTCGTTTTTCGGATCGCAGGCTCAGCGCCGCCGCTGGCTACGCAAAAAGTTGTTTGCGATTCCGGGCTCGCCCCTCCTGTTTTTTTTCTATAAGTACGTTTGTCGGCTGGGATTTCTCGACGGGGTTCCCGGACTGATCTATTGCGGTTTGCAAGGCATACAGTTTTTTAACATCAAAGCCAAAATCTACGAATTGAAGATGCAACGGCGCAGCCAGGACTAGTTTCGCGTCGCCTGAGAACGGATCGTCTGCCTTAGTTCATGCTTATCCTGGGCCTAAACATGTTTCACGCCGACGCCTCCGCGGCGATCGTCAACGACGGCGAAGTGGCCTTCGCCATCGCGGAAGAGCGTCTCAATCGCCGCAAGCACTTCGGCGGTTTTCCGGCCTTGGCAGTCAAGGCATGCCTCGATGCCGTCGGCGCAAAAATTTCTGACGTCGATCACGTTGCAGTTGGCCAGGACAGCGACGCCAATCTCGCCAAGAAAGTTCAGTACGCACTCGCCAATCCGACGAAGATTCTGAACTTCATCCGCCTTCGCCAACGCAAAGAGTCGATGCGCGACGTGCGCTCGCTGCTGGCCCACGCGCTCGAAGTCGACCGGGCGCAGCTTCGCTTTCAAGGGCACCACCTCGAGCACCACATCGCCCACATAGCCAGCGCCTACTATTGTTCGCCCTGGGAAAAAGCCGCCGGATTCAGCTACGACGGCTCCGGAGACTTCGTTTCAACGATGATGGCGCGCTGTGAAGGCAACAACATCGAAGTGCTCGAGCGCGTCTACCTGCCGCACTCCCTCGGCAGCCTCTACACCATGATTTGCGAGTTCATTGGCTATACTAAGTACGGCGACGAAGGCAAAGTCATGGGCCTCGCTCCCTACGGCAAAGCCACCTACTGCGATGCGATCAGCAAGATTGTCAGTCCCAAGAACTCCGGATTCCAGTTAGACCTCAGTTACTTCAAGCCGCTGGGCAGCAATTCCGGAATGCAGATCCTCCCAGATGGAACCGTCCGCCTGGCTCGTCACTTTTCCGATCGCATGGAAAAGTTATTCGGCGAGCCGCGCCAGCCGCACACAGAAATCACGCAGCGCGACATGGATCTTGCGTTCGCATTGCAGCAGCGTTTCGAAGAAATCTTTTTTCATCTTCTGAACCACCTGCACCAGCAAGTTCCGTGCGACGACCTCGCCATGGCCGGAGGTTGCGCGCTCAACAGCGTCGCCAATGGCAAGCTGTTCGATCGAACGCCATTCCGCACCACCTACATCCAGCCTGCGGCCGGCGATGAAGGTCTCGCCATCGGCGCGGCGCTGCACACTTATCATTCCGCTCTGAAGCAGCCCCGGCGTCACGAATTGAGAAACTCCTACCTCGGCCCGGAGTTTTCCGATTCCTCTATCGAATCTGCATTGAGAAAAGCCGATCTGGAATATCGCAAGCTCGAGCGAGCGTCCCTGCTGAACGCAGTCGCCGACCAGATTGCCGCTGGCAACGTCATCGGTTGGTTCCAGGCACGCATGGAGTGGGGCCCGCGCGCTCTCGGCAACCGCTCCATCCTCGCCCATCCCGGCTTGCCGAACATGAAAGATGTTCTCAACGCGCGCATCAAGCACCGCGAGTGGTTCCGTCCCTTTGCGCCCTCCATCCTCGCCGATTATCAACACGAGTATTTCGAGCACGACTACCCTTCGCCCTTCATGTTGCACGTCTACAAAATTCGGCCGGAGAAACGTAAGCTTCTATGCGCCGTCAACCACGTCGACGACACCGGACGCCTGCAAACGGTAACTCGCGAAGAGAATCCGCTGTACTACGATCTGATCTCCGCCTTTCATCGCAAGACAGGCATTCCCATAGTCCTCAACACCAGCTTCAACGAAAATGAGCCGATCGTCTGTACTCCCGAAGAAGCCATCGACTGCTTCCAGCGCACGCGCATGGATGTTTTGGCAATCGGTCCGTTTCTAGTCACGAAGCCAAAGGCTGAGAACTGAGCCCCGTGATGAGCGCCCCCCGCCGTGTCGCTCGTTTCCCGCGTCTGCGAGCACTCACCTGGATGGACAACACTCTATACGCTTCTCGCGACTACGACCTCCTGCGAACCAGAATTTCTCCCGACCAAATTCCTTCAGACGACCAGCCCTGGGAAGCCGTTGCCTCCTTCCATGCCCCCAACTGGCGCCGCTGGACGACCCGAACGAATCTGACTTCGCGCCTGGTCCGCGACGGTTTTCACGCTCTAGCCGTGCTGCCGTCCGGTGGAATGGTGGCCGCGGTTCCGGGAGCAGTCATTACGTTGCGTCCAAACGAGAAACGATTCGAAGTGACCCACAAAATCATTCGCGGCACACGCCCGCTGCACATCACCGCAATTCCCAACGGCACCGTTTTCTGGGGAGAGTATTTCGACAACGCCTCCCGCGATGAAGTTCACATCTACGCTTCAACCGACGGCGGCACGACATGGCATGTCGCTTGCGCGTTCCCCAAACGTGCGATCCGCCACGTTCACAACATAGTGCACGACCCATGGGGAGACTGCCTCTGGCTGCTCACCGGCGATTACGGCGACGAATGCCGCATCATTCGCGCTTCGTATGACTTTCTCCAGGTTGACGTCGTCCTGCAAGGCCACCAGCAAGCGCGAGCAGTTGCCTGCGTGCCAACGGAAAGTGGCCTCTACTTTTCTTCCGACACGCCGCTCGAAGCGAATGCGATCTATTATCTCGATCGCCAGGGAAAGCTGTCCCAACTCGCCCCCCTCACCAGTTCCTCCATCTACGGATGCCGCGTAGGCCGCGACGTTTTCTTTTCCACCATGGTCGAGCCGAGCGCGAAGAATACAGATAGGTTCGTTCGCATCTTCGGCGGCCGCGATGGGAGGGACTGGCATCCCTTGCTCGCCTGGAAAAAAGATCACTGGCCCATGCGCTTCTTCCAATACGCCAACGCCTTCCTGCCCGACGGGTTGAACAGGACACCGTATCTTGTGGTTACGACCGTTGCTGTCGAATCGGAAGATATGATCACATCCGTGTATGGAGTCCAGCCGTGAGTTCATTCGGCAGCGGGTCGGTTTCCGAGTAGCGGAAGAAGCATCACTTATCGGATTAGCTGCGACGCGTTCCCCATGCACATCAGTCGAAGCGATAACGGAGAGCTTCTGCGACAGCTCGATATCCAATTCGCCGGTAGATGGAATTTGATCTGGGATTCGCCAAGTCAGTGTACAGGATGCAGCGATATCCAGCGTCACGCAGCCGCCTCGAAAGAGCGTGAACGCACGCCGCCGCGTAACCACGGTTCCGTTTTTCAGGGGGCGTATAGACGCCTGACAGGCGGACTACTCCATCCACTGGCTCGCGGGCAACAGCCATAGAGACCGTTTCTCCGTTTCGATCCCACAACCACAGTTGTCCGGCCGCCAACCCTCGATCCACACGCAGTTCGGTATGGTCAGCAGACTCACCAATTTCATGCTGGAAAGCACGGCTCCAGAGAATCATCAAGCTGCGATCTTTCGGACCTGCCTGCCGTAACGTGCCTTCGATATCGGGAATTTCTCTGATCTCCAGAAGTTCATAAAGTCGGTTCCCCTGGAAGGGCGTGGCTGCCGATTTGGAACGCTCGCTCCACTGGCCCGAGAAAATCGCCGCTGTCGCCGCCTCGCCGTTGACCCCTGGCAGGGGGATGCCCGCATCCGCAATCGCGTCGGCCATTGCCGTCGCTACCGGCAGTTCCATCGGTGTCAGCGTCGCTGGGAATGTCAGCGGTGACTGCAGTACAACCCCAACAACGTCTTCCCGTCGAATTGCCATCCAATAGCGGCCCGGATCGCCTTGTGCGACGCGTGCGTGCAAGATGGAGAGAACCAGATTGTGGAGAACCGGTTGCGAGGAAAGGAAAACTCCAGCCCTGCTCAAAACGAACGCAGGATCCTCACTGAACACCACCTTGAGTTCCATTTGAGAGATTTTACTTGGTTCGGCGTGCCGGTCGGAATGGGTTCATAGGCGGGTTCGCGATTTCGGAGCGCGTCACGGGCAACCCTGAAACTATCGCAAGTACCGTGCTTTCCGCTCGTGATATCCTTCTCGAAATCTCTCCAGGACCCGTGCCGCTTTTGCCACGCCTCAGTTATTACCGACGCATCGTGAGCGCCTATCTGCTTGGTGGGGAGAGCCATCTCACGTTCTGGCACGAAACTCCCGAAGAGAACCTGAATGTCAGCGCCAGCGAACTCGGCGAGTACTACATGCCGTTCATCGAAAAGGCAGACTATGCAGGCACCTACGACTCAGGGGGCATTCCCCAACTCGACTACCGCGGCAAGATCGGCCGGCAATACAATCCCATCGCAATCGCGCAATACGGATTAGGCAACTACAACCTCTTCCGCCGCACGGGGAACGCGGATCGCCGCAACAAATTTTTGCGCGTAGCGGACTGGCTGGTCCAGCACCTCGGGCAGAACGCGCAAGGGCTCGCAGTTTGGAATCACTATTTCGATTGGGAGTACCGTGACACCCTGCGCGCTCCATGGTATTCCGCGTTGGCGCAGGGGCAAGGAATCTCGGTCCTCGTGCGCGCACACCTGCTCTGCTCGAACAAAGAGTCCGGTGATTCGCGCTATCTCGAAGCTGCACAACGGGCGCTGGCCAGCTTCTCCAAGCCCGTCACACAAGGCGGAGTCGCGTTCACCGACGATCAGGGCGATGTCTGGTTCGAGGAATACGTAGTCTCGCCGCCCACTCACATCCTTAACGGCTTCATCTGGGCAGCCTGGGGCGTTTACGATTATTTCCTGGCGACCGGCGATCACTCCGCGCAGGAACTCTTTGCCCGTGCCGTGCGCACCCTGACGGGCAATCTCGATCGCTACGATCTGGGCTTTTGGTCTCTCTATGAACAATCCGGCACACGCCTGCCCATGGTGGCCAGCCCCTTTTATCATCAACTGCATATCGTTCAATTGCGCGTTATGCATCGCTTGACCGGCGAAGATAAATTCATGCGCGTCGCCGACCGGTGGGAAAGCTATAGCCGCAGCCGCAGCAAGCGAACTCGCGCCCTGTGCTACAAGAGTGCATTCAAACTCTGTTATTACTAGACTCTTTACTACCAGGCACAATGAAGATTCTCTACGTCTCGCAGTACTTTCCACCGGAGATGGGCGCGCCCGCCGCGCGAGCCGCTGAGTTGTCGCGGCATTGGGCCGCGGCTGGGCACGAAGTGACCGTGTTGACAGGGTTTCCCAATCACCCCACTGGCATCGTGCCGCCCGAGTACCGCGACAAGTTCCGGTACCTGATCGCACGCGAACAAACAAACGGAGTAAATATCGTTCGCACCTGGCTCCTTCCGTTTCCGAACCGGAAGGCGTACAAGCGCATGCTGAACTACGGTTCGTTTTGCGCATCGGCGGCAAGTACCGGTCTTTTCTTGGAGCGCCCTGACGTCGTCATTGCCACCTCCCCGCAGTTGCTGGTCGGCCTCTCCGGCTGGTGGTTGGCACGTTGCAAGCGCGCGCCTTTTGTTTTCGAAGTACGCGATCTCTGGCCCGAATCGCTGGCCGCGGTCGGCATGGGCAACCAAAATTCGCTGCTGCACCGCGCTCTGGCGAAGCTCGCTGGATTCCTGTACCGCCATTCCGATCGCGTAGTCGTGGTCACGCCAGCCTTTGAAGATTACCTGGTGGAACATTGGCGTGTGCCTCGGCAAAAGATTTCAGTCGTCGAGAATGGAGTGGAAACCCACCTCTTCGCGCCCAAGCCAGCCACCGCTCTGAGAAGGGAACTGGGCGCGGAGGGAAAATTCGTCGTCTCCTACATCGGCACGATGGGAATGGCGCACGGGCTGGAAACCATCATCGCCGCCGCCACCAAGTTGCGGGATACGAATCCGGACATTGTTTTCCTGATGCTCGGCGAAGGCGCCGATAAAGATCGAATCGTTGCGCTGACGCGGGAGCGCGGTCTGAACAACCTGCGTTTTGTCGATCAGCAGCCTCGTGAAAAAATTCCCGCCTACATCAACTCCTCGGATGCCTGCCTGGTCCTGCTCAAGAAAACCGATCTATTCAAGACCGTCATTCCCACCAAGATGCTCGAATTCATGTCGTGCGCGCGCCCGGTCATCCTGGGTGTGGATGGACAGGCCCGAATGATTCTGGAGGAAGCTCGCGGCGGGCTGGTGATCGAACCAGAGAATTCAGACGCTCTGGTGCATGCCATTCGGCTTCTGGCAGCGAATCCGGATCAGGCTCGTGAACTGGGACACAACGGCCGGGAATACATCGTGCGCAAGTTTTCCCGCGGTCACACCGCGGAAAAATACATTCGCGTGCTCGAACAACTGTTGAATTTGCCAGAACGGTCTAGCCCAGAACTTGCAGCGTAAAGTGTTAAGGTTCTCCCGTGTTGCTCATCTAGGGATGGGCAGCTTATGGATGCGCTGCGAGGATTGCCAATCCCGCTGCCGCGGCTACTGCTGCGTTGAAACCTGTTCCGGCCGCCACCCGGGCTCCGCTGAGCGGCACGAATAGAATGTCATCGGCCTGCAGGGTTATGTCGGGAGCCTTCGCTTCCAGCATCTTCTTCAGCGGAACCTTCGTTTCGGTCATTCCCGTCGGTCCTTTGCGGATGATGCAGACCCCGCCCATCTTTGCGGTACGGTTCGTGCCGCCCGCCAGCGCCAGGGCTTGCAACACGGTCAAGCTGCCGTTATCTACCAACAGACCAGCAGGACGGCCTACATCTCCCACCACATAGATAATTGGCGCCTTGGGCACCGTGATGGTGTCTCCCGGCATGATCTCAATATTGTCCGGCAAATCGTCAGCCAGATTCCTGGGAAGGGTGACGGTGATCGGCGGGCTCTGGCTGTGCTGCCGGATTACGCTTACCTTTCGCCCAGCCGAAGCCGTGAATCCTCCCGCCGCCGAGATCAGATCGTACAACCGGCGGTCCCCAATCGCCGGGTAGATCCCGGGTTTTTGAACCTCACCCAGGATGGTTACTCCCTGTGAGGCAGATTCGTCGAGGAAGAGCGTAACGTGCGCATTGCGGACAAAGCCACCGTCTTCGAGTCGCTTCTCGATCAATGCCTGCGCCTCTTCCACCGTAAGGTCGCCCACGTGCACGTAGTCAATCAGCGGAAGGTACACATCGCCCGAGTTCCCGACCCGTGCTTTTGTGGTCAATTCCGGTACGTTGTAAACCCCTACCTCAAGCAAATCACCCGGCCCCAGCCGCAGCACCGAACTCTCGCCGGCGTCGGCAACCGGCTTTGCAGAATCGCTTCCCGGTGTCCCTTTTGTGGAGTCAGCGTTGGAGCTGCCGGTTCCAATGGCAGCCTGAGAAACCGAGCGTGCAGCGGGCAGCGCTGGCGTCGTACTTTCCACCGGTGAAGATGCCGGCGCTTGCTGCGCCCAAGCCTTGAAGTCCGAACCGCAAAGTACAAGAAGAGAAAGCGCGAACAGGCTGCGGCTGCGGGCAAAACTGAATCTGCCAAACTCCATTCCCAGGCCTCGGACGGAAGATTGATTGTTGAGTAAGGATCGTTGAATACGGATCGTTAAACAAAGATCGTTGAAAAGGATCGCTGAAAAGTTTAGCACAGCATGACTCATGCCGATCACCCGAGTTGCCGGCCGATGGCCAAACTATTCCGCGTTTTCCACAGCTTTCTCACCGCAGGCAATTGAAACTCTCCACCTTGGACTGCTAGATTCCCAACAACCCTCAAACGCAGACGGACACGGTCGGAACCCATTAACTCACTACCAGCCAGCAGTGTGATGCTGCAATACTCGACTGTCGGATGAGGATGTAGTGCGCTGAGGTTTGTGCCTGGGGCTGAAGGGGGATTGTTGACGTTAGCTTTTTTTGCGATTTTCTTCCTGTCGCTGCTGCTCTCGTTCGTCCTCACTCGCTACGTGCGGGACTCCGCATCCCGCCGCGGCTGGGTCAACGTCCCGTCCCAGGAAAGGCATCTCCACTCCATTCCCTTGCCCCGCCTGGGCGGAGTGGCGATTTTCATTTCCTTTTCGTTGGCCATGTTGGCAGCCACACTCATGGCCTCCTACATCCCCTACCTGCATGCGGCTGTTTCCCCGAAAACTCTGCTCACGATCCTGGTGCCGGCATCGCTCGTGTTCCTACTGGGTGTGTACGACGATCTCTACTCTGTCGGTCCCTACGTCAAGTTCGCGGTCCAAGCGCTCGCCGCCACCATGTTGTTCATGGGCGGTCTTCGCATTCTGAATATTCCTGTGTTGTTCGGTAACCATGAATTGCCCTGGTTCGTAGGACTGGCCTTCACCATATTGTGGGTGCTGGCCATCACCAACGCCTTTAACCTGATCGACGGCCTCGACGGCTTGGCCGCCGGTTCCGCCCTGTTCTCCACGCTGGTCGCCTTTGTGGTCGCGCTGTTGAACGGAAACTCGCTGGTCACGGTCATGACCATCGCCCTGGCCGGGGCAATCCTCGGTTTCCTGCGCTACAACTTCAATCCAGCAACCATCTTCCTCGGAGATTCAGGCAGTCTCTTCATCGGCTTCCTTCTGAGCGCGCTCGCTCTCGCCGGAGCCCAAAAGGCCCCAACCATCGTAGCTGTGGCAATTCCGGTTGTCTCCTTCGGCCTGCCGATCCTGGAAACCTCGCTCTCCATTCTCCGCCGCCTAATCAGCGGACGCCCCGTCTTCACTGCCGACCGCGAGCACATTCATCACAAACTGTTGCAGCATGGCCTCACCCATCGCCAGGTCGTGATCGTGCTCTATGCCGTCTCAGCCGTGTTCGCCCTGCTCAGCCTGTTCCTGCTGTGGCCGACTGGCAGCTCTCTGGGCCTGGTTCTTGCTGTGCTCGGAATCGGCATCTGGATTGGCGTGCAGCGCCTGGGGTATCTCGAGTTGGGCGAACTCGGCCGCGTCGCTCAGCGCACTTTCGAGCAGCGCCAGATCGTCATCAACAACCTCGCCATCAGGCGCGCCACCGAGGAACTCAAAGCCGCCCGTGACTACGAACAGATTCAGCACATTCTCGAAGCAGCCTTCGGGTCCAACGATTTTGACGGATTTGACGTGACCTTCAAACTTCTCCCCGGAGAATCTCATCCGGCCATCGAGCCTCAGCGCCGCGGAGAAGTTTCTTTGCACTGGGGAAAGACGCGCGCCTCAAGATCTCTGGATGGCATCGCCGTTTGGACTCTGTCCCTCGATCTGGTGACTTCGTCCAACCGCCGCCGCGGCGCCATGATGGTTCACCGCCTTTATTCGCCCCGCGATCTACAGCTCGATATCAATCTGCTCACCTCGGTTTTCCCCATCGCTCTCGCCGATGCGTTCGACCGCACTCTTCAGCACGCTGTGCAAGTCATTCCCCGCGCAGATCAGCGCATTGATACTGATACTGACCAGGACGATCAGGGATTCGTTGCCGCCCAGGCTGGCTAAGGCGCCGTGGCAAAGGCGGTTATCACTAATGCTAAACAAAGAAACTCAGGGATCGCACACGCACGGCTGTGCGTGGCTCAAACTTAAAGAAGGGATAGGGAGGGCTGACGGTTAAAGTTTCGCGCTGACGTAAGAATTAATCTCGCAATTCAGGCAAACTTCTTCAAATGCTGGTGCTGTCCACTGCATCTTCTTCCCCCAATCGCTCAAAGCTGCTGCCTTGAACGATTTTGCGATTCTAACTCAGCACCACCCCCAAATCAAGAGCCCAGCCAGAGAAATCGAACACGCCAAACTCCCTGCCAAACAGGGCATTTAGGCTGTTTTGTCTGATAGTTGCAATTTCTTGCATACTCGCACAGCGGTTGATCTCAACATCTCCGGCTTTTCCACATGTGGAACCAATGCGGCCACTGCCTAACCTCGCCATCGCTATTTACCTTGATGTTCTCTCCTAAGTGAGTCAGGAAGGCATTCATGTTTCGCAAGACGATTTATGGCACCACCTTCAAGGACGTCAATTTCGTTCCCCTTCAGTCCGCAACATTCTGCGTTCAATGTGAGCTGATCAGTACCGGCAGCACGCCGTATTGCCTGGCCTGCGGAAACAATTCCTTGCTCAGCCTCTCCCGTGTCCTGGGCGGCTCCCTCCGCCACCAGCACACAGCTCATCTCATCACAGATTCTGAACTCGACAGTCTCGTCCGCGACCTGCTGCGCACCGTCCCCGCCCCACAGACTTTCAACAGGGAAGTCTTCAACGTTGCTGGCGATCACGCCCGCATACCCTCCGCCGCTCTCCGCAGCCAGCTCCGCGTCGCCAACGCCGCCCATCCCGTATCGGGGTTTCGCGCAGTGCATCCTGGCGAAGAGGTCGACATTCACGCCGCAGAGCTCGACCTTGAACCAGCCATCAGCGCCATCACCGAGCGCGCCCAGCATCTCACCGGCGCAACCGGAGCCGCGATTGCCCTGCGCGCCGGCGACGAGATCGTCTGCCGCGCCCGCGCCGGCCGCACCGCTCCCGATCTCGGCGTCCGTCTGCAAACCGACGCCGGCATCTCCGCCGAGGCCGTCCGCACCGGCGAAGTCATGCTCTGCCACGACGCCGAACGCAACCCGCGTGTCGACCTCGCCAGTTGCCGCCGTTTAGGTGTCCGCTCCATCCTGGTCTCACCCCTCCGCTACTATCGCCGCACCCTCGGCGTGTTCGAAGTGCTGTCGTCGTCCCCGAGCGCATTTGACGAGCGCGACGTGGCCACCATGCAGCTCCTTTCCAGCATGATGGTCGCCGCCATCTCCCGCATCTCCAGCCTGCACCAGGCCCAAATTCTGCGCCGTCTGGGATAGCAAGGTTGCCTCCTGGCGGTGATCTCAGGTCATCCGCATGCCCTTCCGACTATCTTCTTGCTTACTTTTCCACATTCTCGGGTTAATATGTACCGACAGGAGTTCGACCTCGGGCCTCCCCCCATGTCGGCCATACCTCAGGTTTCTCGACCCGCATCCCTCAACCGCCGCCGCCGTGTGCGCCAGAGAGTTCATGCGCCCGCCTATGCCAGTTTCAGCGGCGCTTCCAGAAGCCAGATGCTCGATCTCTACGAGGTCCTCGATATCAGCGAGGTCGGCGTAGCGGTGCAATGTGGATCGCCGATGAAGGTCGACCAGCAGGTGGAGTTGTGTCTGGACCTCGCCGAAGCCAGTGGACAGATTACCGCCACCGCCCGCGTGGTCTGGTCAGACTCCACCGGACGTGTCGGCCTCGCGCTTCCGCCTCTCACCAACTCCGCTCTACAACGCCTGCGCGAGTGGTTGTTCCTCAATGCCATGGCTGGAGCCGCTAACGCCGCAGCCTACCCCGCGCTGCCGTCCTCGATGCCAGAGCACACCGTGCTTCTCCCGAACTATACCGACACACTAACCGCAGCGTCCGCTGTGCAGAGAGAAGCGGAGTCGCTCGGCTCCGACCTCGATGCGGTACTTACCCTGGTTGCTTCCCGCTCGCAGTCTCTGCTTCGGGCATCTGGCGCGGCGATCGCCCTCTCGGGAAAAGACGTCGGCGTCATGATATGCCGGGCCAGCGCTGGCCAGAGCGCCCCGCCCGTGGACGCAACCTTGCAAGTGGGTTCAGGTTTCTCCGGCGAATGCGTCCGCACCGGAAAAATGTCCCGCTGCGATGACACCGAAACCGACGAACGCGTGGATCCCCAAAGTTGTCGCGCCCTTGACATTCGCTCCATGCTGGCCACTCCCATCCGCGTGGGCGAAAAGGTGATCGGCCTCCTCGAAGTATTTTCCGCCCAGCCCAGCTCGTTCAGTGAAAACGACAGCGCCGTGCTACAGCGTTTCGCCGAGACCATTAGTGCGTCCGTCAGCCGCGCTGCCCGTGCCCACGATGTTTTTTTCCCGCCTCCGCCCGTGCCAAAGCCTTTTTCGGCGCCTCCCGGCAGCGTTCTGTTTGCCCACGACCCCGACGAAAACGCCGTGAAGAAAAACCTGTCCGGCGATGAAGACAAGGTCGGAGGTATCCGCCTGCCCCGCGCCCACCTCTACCTGCTTATCAGTTGCCTCATCGCTATCGCGTTTGCCTTGGGCTACATCCTCGCCCCATCGATTCAGCCCTGGATTCAGGAAAAGCTCCAGGCCCGCGACCGCATCGCGGAGCACACAGTGCTGGCTTCGTCGCACCCGCCCCAACCAATCGCCACGACGCCAACGGCCCCGGCAATCGAGACCGCAAACCTCGACCAACTCCAGCAACTCGCCGGGAAGGGCGATCCCGCAGCTGAAAATGCGCTAGGCCTTCGTTACGCCTCCGGCGATGGCGTGAGGCAGGATGACACCGAAGCCGCGCGTTGGTTCACCAAAGCAGCCGAGAACGGAAGCGTGAAAGCCCAGGTAGCCCTGGGCACGCGTTACTGGGCAGGCCGCGGCCTCCCGCCAAGCCTCACGCAAGCTTATTTCTGGACCGTTCTAGCCCGCGCCGCCGGCGACAAAAACAGCAAAACCTTCGCGGAATTCCTAGCCTCCCACATGACCCGCCAACAAGCCGCAGCCATCGAACAGCAGGCCAACATCTGGTACCAACAGCACGAATCGCAATCCAAACCCAACCCCGGCCACTAGTGACGACGAAGCAAATTGCCCTCCTCGCAATAAGCTGCATAGCAACAGCCCTTTACGCTTCAGGACAACGCGCTGGCAACGGCGCGCATGTGGTCCCCCCGATGGCCTATGAGCTCTATAGTTGGCAAGGGCCGAACGGCGGGTGGAACTTCTCCCTTCTGGCCAGCCCAAGCGGCCCGAATGTCACCGCGGAGCAAATATTCAACAGGAAGTTTCTCTTGAACGGCGTGAATGGCCTCAAGCGGAAAATATCCGGGTTACCCTCGGGAGCGACCGTCTTCTGGCTTGATCGAGCCGTGGGCGCAAGCCAAGGAGCGAAAGGGGAAGCAAGGCTAAAACTTCCACCGTTGCAGACCATTCAAGATATAAAGCGCTACGCCGAAACACGGGAAGTCAAGATAGAGCTTCCTCCTGATCGACAGAATTAAGAACAGTGACCGACCTTGCGGGCACGAAACCGCGGGTGGGCTAACCGAAATCAACGATCCCAAAGGCAACATCCTCGCCCCACCCTCCATCGCGGAAGCCCGAAGCCCGAAGCCCGAAGCCCGAAGCCCGAAGCCCCTCCCCACTCCGCAGCGTTAGAATAGAGAGCAGAGGTCCCGTGCCCACCCTCCGCACCATCCTCGACGATCAAGTTCGCGAAGCCGATCCCCATCTCTACGAAAAGGCAGCCAACAACCGCGTGCGCTGCTTTGCCTGCGGACACTGCTGCCCCATCCCCGAAGGCCAGCCCGGAGTCTGCAAAGTCCGCTACAACCGCGGCGGCACGCTGTACGTCCCCTGGGGATACACTGCCGGCACCCAGTGCGACCCCGTCGAAAAAAAACCATTCTTCCACGCGTATCCCGGCGCACTAGCCTACAGCTTCGGCATGTTAGGCTGCGATCTCCACTGCGCCTATTGCCAGAACTGGGTCACGTCGCAAGCTCTGCGCGATCCCAACGCCGTGTCGCCTCCGCTGCAAGCCTCGCCCGAAGCGTTAGTGCAAGACGCCCTCGCCCAGGGCGCAAAGATTCTGGTCAGCACCTACAACGAGCCTCTCATCACCAGCGAATGGGCGGTAGCCGTCTTCAAGGAAGCGAAAGCCGCCGGCCTCATCACCGGCTTCGTCTCCAACGGCAACGCCACGCCGCAAGTTCTCGAATATCTGCGTCCCTGGCTCGATCTCTACAAAGTCGATCTCAAAAGCTTCGACGACCGCCACTACCACGAACTCGGCGGCCGCATCGCCCCCATCCTCGACAGCATCCGCCGCATTCACGAGAGCGGCCTCTGGCTCGAGATCGTCACGCTCTTAATTCCCGGCTTCAACGACTGCGCCGACGAACTGCGGCGACTCACGGAATTTGTGGCCGGCATCTCACCCGATATTCCCTGGCACGTCACCGCCTTTCACGGCGACTATAAGATGCAAAACGATGTCGCGCGCGACACCACCCCGGAAGATTTGATGGCAGCCGTCGAAATCGGCCAACAGTCGGGCCTCCGTTACATCTATCCCGGCAATCTCCCCGGCATGGTCGGCGAATGGGAGAACACGCGCTGTCCGCAGTGCAACGAAACCATGATCGAGCGCTACGGCTACCTGATCAAGAACTACCGCCTGACTTCAGATGGCCGTTGTCCGAAGTGTGCCACCGCGATTCCCGGCCGCTGGTCCGCCCGCTTCGAAGGCCAAATCACCTCCCGCCCTTTCTCGCCGCGCACGAACCAGCTTTTGTTTACAATCCCAAATCAGTGACCCCAGACACTTGTTCGTTGATGCGCAAACCATTCATCCTCGCCCTGTCTATTGTCGCCCTGCTCCTGCTCTCCTCCTGCTCGCCCCGCGACTTCCTCACCCGCCGCCTCGCCGCTGATCTCATCGCCGGTTCCGCAACCTTCCGCGCCCAGCAGTCATTTCAACTACGCACCGGCGTTATCGCAAACAAAAACTACCTCTCGCCCGACTATCTCGTGCTGCAGCATCGCGGCTGGATCTCCGCCACCACCGCCCCTTGCCCCGCGACCATGGCCCCGCCGCCTTGCTGGGACGTCATGCTCACCCCGTCCGGTGTGGATACGTTTCAAAGTCTCATTGCCCCTGGCGACGCTGAAAAACAAACCTTCAGCATCCCCGCCGCCCGCCGCGAACTGGTCGCGATCACCGGCATCGCCAAGCAAGGCAACGTCGCCGACATCGAATTCACCTGGCGATGGGTTCCCCTCAATGAAGTTGGCGCCGTCCTTTATCCCGGCGACGCGCGCTACCGCTCCACGGCCAGCTTCCGCAATTATGACGACGGCTGGCGCCTGGTCGAGAATGCTCATCCCGCCCAGCCTCTCGACGATGCCCTAAAAAACTCCGAACCCGCCCCGTGAACCGGGTACCCCGTGAAACCCCGTGGCCCCCCGTGGTAAAGACTTTGAAAAGCTACCCGGAGCCCTGACTGCGAGTCACTCAGCCTCAAGCTTGCTCACAACAAACCTGCCGATGTATAACCCTACTTCCGCCAGGTCCCTTATGAGAATCTCCAAACACCTTTTGCTGTTCACCATACTTCTCAGTTTCGCATCGCTCAACTCCGCCCAAGCCAAGCCCAAGCTGACCCTCGACGAATTCTTCAACTCGGTCGACTATCCCTCGATCGCCATCTCTCCCGACGGCGCCTCCGTCGTGATCGCCGCCGAGCGCGCCGACTGGGACCAGAAGATCTTCCGTACCGATCTCTGGCTCTACCGCGACGACGGCAAGTCCGGATCGCTGATCCAACTCACGCAGTCCGGCCACGACACCGAGCCCAAATGGTCGCCCGACGGCCGCTGGATCGCCTTCCTCTCCGAGCGCAAGGCTTCGTCTGAGAAGGACTCCGACTCCGACGACAAGAAAAATGATAAGAAAAATGACCAGAAAAAAGACAAAGAAGGGAAGGACGAAACGGCCCAGATCTACTTGATTTCTCCCGCCGGCGGCGAAGCCATCCCGCTAACCGAGGGCGAGGAAGAAGTGCACACATTCGCCTGGTCCGCCGACTCGCGCACTCTCTACTTCGCCACGCGCAACCCGTGGACCAAAGCCCAGAAAGACGAGTACAAGAAGCGATGGAAAGACGTGGTGCAATATCGCACCGCCGAGCGCGGTGACACCATCTTCTCCCTCGACTTGGCTGCGGCCCTCACATACCACGCCGCCGCGCCGACGAAGTCGGAAAGTGATTCTGCGAAAGAGCCTGATCTGACTCCCGGTGCCGTTGCGATGGCCACAACTGCTCTGCGCGTCGATACCTTGTTGATCTCGCCCGACGGCCGCAGGCTCGCCTTCCTCACCAATGCAATCAACCAGCGCCAGGAAAAGTCAGAGGATGTCGAAATCTACATAATTGGTCAAAGCCGATTTTCGGGAGGGGCTTCCGCGACTCTCGGGAGCGCCGAACAAGCAATCGATCCTAAGATCCCACTACCGGAACCTCACCGCATCACTCACAACGAAGCAATCGAAACTCATCTCCACTGGGCCAACGACAGCCGCCACATCTTCTTCACCGTCGAAGTGGGAGATGTATCTGGTCCCTACCGCGACCTGCAGCCACATCTTTATTGGGTAGATACCGACTCCGGCGCGGTTGAGCGGTGGAGCAAGGACTTCATCGGCCCGGTCGACCACTACGCCGTCGCCGCCGACAGCGTGCTAGCCTCGGCGCGCAGTGGAACCGAGGTCGCCATGTACTCCGTCGCCCGGCCCAACCAGTCCTTGCACAAATTGAATGGATGGGAAGGCACGTACGCAACACTCTCCACCGCCGCGCACTCTCCCCGCATCGCCTTCATCTATTCGTCCCTGCAGAAGCCCGCCGAAGTCTACCTCGCCGAAAGTGCCGACAAACTTGACCAAGCCCGTCCCATCTCATCCTTCAACAAACTCTTCACCGAGCGCGACCTTCCTCAGGGCAAGCCCTATCGCTGGAAGACGGACGACGGAACCACGGTCGAGGGAATGCTCATCTATCCTCCCGGCAAATTCGAAGCCAAGCACCTACCCATGTTCACCTTCATTCACGGAGGCCCCGCCGACGCCGACGGCAACCACTTCGAAGCCGACTGGTATCAGTGGGCCCAGCTAGCCGCCACCAACGGATGGCTGGTCTTCGAACCCAACTACCGCGGGTCGTCCGGATACGGCGACAAATTCCTCGAGCAAATCGTTCCGCAGATAGTCACGCGTCCCGGCAAAGACATTCTCGAAGGCGTAGACGCGCTGGTGAAAGACGGCACAGCCGACGCCGATCACCTAACCATCGGCGGCTACAGCTACGGCGGCTACATGACCAACTGGCTGATCACGCAAACCACGCGCTTCAAAGCCGCGGTGACAGGCGCAGGCGCGGTCGAACACATCGCCAACTGGGGCAACGACGACGATACTCAGGACGACGCCTACTTCCTCGGCGGACGCCCCTGGGAAGCCCCCCAGCGCTATCACGACGAAGCCGCCATCTTCCAAATCGACAAAGTCCGCACCCCCACGCACATCGTAGCCGGCGCCGACGACATCCGAGTAGCGGTGCTCGAAGATTACCTGCTGGAGCACGCGCTCTATTCGCTAGGCATCCCGAACAAGCTGCTAATCTTCCCCGGCGAAGGCCACTCTTTAGCGAAGAATCCCTGGCACGGAAAAATAAAAGTGCGCGAAGAACTAAAGTGGCTGCAAAAATACGGCGGCGTCCCATCCAACAATGAACCCAACCCGCCAGTGCCGACGCCAAAATAAAAGAGGGTGCCCCATCTTTCGCGTCTTTTGCGAAAGGTGGGAACTCCAGCTGACGCCAGCAAACTGTGGGTGCCCCATCTTTCGCGTCTCTTTGCGAAAGGTGGGAACTCCAGCAGCATGCGCCATTGGATTTTGATCTTGCCTTGGATTTTGCGTCGCCTGAGCGAACTCATGTGGGGACGGACGCATTCGTCCGTTCATGTGGCCCAGGTCCATCGGGCCGCAGCGTCCTGGGACGCCGGTGCTCCCTCAGGCACTGTCATCCAGAGGAGGGCGCTCTTCGCCCGACGAAGGACCCCGGGCAATCCTGCACCACCACCGGCACCGACAGGGATTTCCACCACCGCACAGTGAGGATTTTGACTTCGCGTCCACTGTAGACTCCGCACCAAAATAAAGTCCGGCGGACGGCGCTCCCCGAGAGAAAGACGCACCCCGCCCCACCCAACCCCAGTCCCGAAGGGGACGGCATACAATAGCCCCGGACGTAAGTCCGGGGTAAGCCCAAGAAAAGGGAACCAAGTCCCGCAGGGACGACACCCCCTCCCTACGCGGATGCTCCTTCCCCCAGTCGCGTTTGCTGCAACGAGGCCGGAAGTTCTGACTCTAATAAGCCACTCTCTGAAAACCCTGTGAAGAGAGCCGGACACCTCCTGCGAATCCGGCACGAATACCACGCTACATGCTATTCTCATGCGCAATGCTGCCGGACATACCAGAAACGAAAGGCGAAATTCTCAACAGGATCACCACGGCTATCAAGCGGAAGATCGATGCTGACCATCCGATCCTTGCAGGGATCAAGAGCATTACGCAGCACGAGGGAGTTATCCACCAACATGACCAGATCGGTTTCGGTACGGTCTCGGAAGGCTACCGTGAAATAGGAGCTCCAGTAAAGATTGATCTTGACGAAGTACCGGACCTCATCAGAGAGAAGCTTGATCAAAAGCTAACCGGAATAGCTAATGAGATCGGGAAACAACAAATGCAGATGTTTTTCCGGACCCTCGATGAGGCGACGGAGAAGGCTGGAACAAGGCTTGACAATAAAGGAAAACCTATGACAGCCGACACGATTCTTCAGCTTATTGAGATGACGGAAGTCGATTTCGACCGGAGTGGGAAACCGACATCCAGCTTCGTCCTGCACCCAGATATGATGGAAACAGCTAAAAAGATCGATCAACAGATAAAGAATGACCCCGACCTCAAAGCGAGAGCCGAAGCAATCCGACGAAGGCACTACGAGTCTTGGCTTGCTCGGGAGAATAATCGAAAACTGGTTGACTAGCGCCAACGAACGTCAGTACCAGATCCCATTCTGCCAACTGTTGTCCGCTGAAGGCGAATCCGTTGTCGATATCTCCACGCATCATCCGCACGAGAAGGGCAAGGATATCGTGACCCTTCTGCCCGACCGGACTGTTAGGGCATACCAACTCAAGGCCGGACGCATCGACCTCAGCACCTGGCACTCAATCGAAGGTGAGATCAATAGCCTCGTCGAGCTGCCAGTAGAGCACCCATCCATTGGGCGACGAAGGAAATGGCATGAGCCGATTCTGGTGACCAATGGCGACATAACGCCACCCGTAGTTGACCAGATTCGATCCATGAACGACGCCTTCGAGCATCGAGGATTTCCACGCCTGCAACTCGTGGTCAAAGGAGAACTCCTTAAACGCTTTGGGAAGCTGCACGGACACTATTTGCCAAGTGAGCCGCAGGATTTCGGTCGCCTACTCAAGCTGATTTTGCATAGCGGCAGAAATCCTCTTGACAAGGAAGCTTTCTCTGCGCTGCTTGAAACCGTGCTCCCCCTGGGTGAACAGAAAATGACAGACCGCAACGCCGGACGGTCTCTAGCGAGCGCCGGTGTTCTGACCAGCTATATTCTTCACGGCTGCGATGCAGCGGGGAATCACTGGGCAGTTTTCGATGGTTGGATTGTAATGGCCGCATACTGTTTAGCTGTCTCGGAGAAAACGCGGACGCCGGAACGTTATTGGAGAACGACATTCGATCTCTGCATTCTCGGTGCGCGACGCGCTCTGCAGCATCTCTTCCAAGAATGCAAAGAACGCCAATGGTTTGTAGAAGGGGACGTCCTTACTGACGGACACTTTTTCCGCTACCGAATCACAATTCTTCTGGGGCTCCTAAGCGCATGGGGGCTGACGGAGATGCGGAGAGATCAACTGAGCCCCGATGCAGACTCCGTCGCGAGCTTCGTTCGACGCCATCTGAAGGAGTCCACACCATGGGGCGAGTCGGCCATCCCTTTCTACATGCTGGCCGCGCTACTCCTTGAGCAGCGCGCTCTGCAACCGATGGCTGAGGCCCTGGTTTCCAACCTCATCTTCATCGTGGCATCGCAAAATGGAAGTGACGCTGTCGGAAGGCCTGGTTTCCCGAACGTTTACTATTCCGCGGAAGCCGCCGTGCGGCTGGCCGTGGGATTGGAACCTAATAATCTAGAAAACTTTGTCGGCTTCACGTACGGTCTCTCACCCCTCATAGACTACCTAGCCCGAAGATGGAGGAAGGGGGAATTGAGTCGGCATTGGTATTCGGTTACACGCGTTTCACTTCTGCAGTTCGTACCGCCAAAGCCCTGGGAATGGTTCCGCTGGAAATGCGAAAACGGAAAGCTCATTAGCAAGTTCGCTAATGAACCACAGAGCTGGGGCAAGCTCGTCTCCGACGCCGCTGAGACAGATACCTCGGGCATCCCAGAGGTCGTCAGGCGGAATCAGGAGTTTCTTATCTTCTTCATTCTCGTGTTTCCCCATCGATATGATCGCGCGGTGCAAAAAGTCCTTGAAGACTGGTGCTTCGAAAAGAAATAACCGGCCTCAACCCACCGCCAAACCCTGATCGCCACGTTCCGGGGGCATTCGAAACCACCCGTTGCCCTCCGACGGAAAATACTTTTCCACAGCTCTCCTATGTGACATCTGCCCTTGCGGTCATACCACTTTTTCTGAAATTCTGATCGACAGCGCAAAAACGACTTTGGAACCGATTCCTAGCTTCCCAAGTCACTGATTGCAAAGATTTTAGTATCTAACGTCTTTGCCATCTAGATTTTGCGGACCGTTTCCACTCTAACCCGATGATTCCAGATATCGAGGGGGGTGGGGGAGGGTACCCGCAAATTCGCGCCGGGGCAAATCAAACTGAACGGTGTGACAAAAAATATGGGTATGGACAATGTTCCAAGGTGTCAGCACATAAAGATGAATGGAACGCAGTGCGGCTCTCCCGCTCTGCGTTGGCGCAGGCTTTGCTTTTTTCATGATCGCATCAAGCGCGAGCGGGCGAAAATCGCGGCCGACATGACGGCCCAGCGCCGCTTCGATCTCCCGCTGCTCGAGGACGCGAACTCGGTGCAGGTCTCGCTGATGAAGGTGATCCAGATGTTAGGCTCCGGCCGCCTGGACCACCGAACCGCCGGCCTGATGCTCTACGCGCTGCAAACCGCCAGCATCAACCTGCGCCACGCCAACTTCGAGGCGCGCTTCGCCACCGACGTGGTAATCGACCGCGACGACATAAATCGCACGTCCCTGGGCGGCCCGCAGTGGTTCGAAGAAGATTTCGAAGACGAATCGGAGGAACAAGAAGCAGAAAACGGAACAGAGAATGAAATAGACGAAGCAGATGACAAAGCGCCGGTAGCCGCCGCGCCCGCGCAGTCCGCGGCCGCAAAGAAAGAGCCCGCGGCGTTGAATCACTTCACCGCGGAAGACGCGCGGCGAAGTGTGCAGGGCACAACCCGAAATTGGTTGCCAGAAACGGCAGGAGGAAACGGAGCAGTGAAGCCAGGGTAAAGGGCCGTGCAGGGACCACTGAGCCACTGATCACTGACCACTGACCACTCATCACTGCTTAAGGAGCTATCGCGCGGCAACCTTCACACCCCGCGACCCAGCAGCATACCGAGCAATGCCCTTATACAGCGCTTCGGCAATCTGCTCACGGTACCCGTCGCTCTGAAGTTTCTGCTCGTCGGTAGGACTGCTGACGAAGGAAACCTCGGCCAGGATTCCCGGCATCGCAGTCTCGGTAAGCACCACGTAGGACGCTTCTTTCACGCCGCGATCGCGCAGCCCGGGGTTTTGCGCCGACAGAGTTCCATAGAGCGAGCGCTGCACGCTGGCCGCGAGCCGCCGCGACTGCTCAATCTTGTCGTGCAGTTCGGCGGGCGACAACTTTGCAGTACTGGATTTGTTACCGTGCTCTGGTTGGCGAGTCTCGAGGTCTTTTGCGCTGGGCGCCGCAAATACGTTTGTGTAGTAAGTCTCGACGCCGCGCGCCGAGAGCAAGTCGCTATAGTTCGCATGCACCGAGATAAACAAATCCGCCTGCGACTGATTCGCCATTCCAGCCCGTTCGTCGAGCGGAATGTAATTGTCGTCGTTGCGCGTGAGAATCACGTCCGCGCCCAAGCGGCTCTCGAGCAGCTTGCCCAAGCGCTGAGCGATCTCGAGCACCAGATCTTTTTCCAGCAATCCGCGACGGCCCACGGTTCCCAGATCCCAGCCGCCGTGTCCAGCGTCCACGACGATGCGCATCTTCGGTACGCGCGCGCGCAACTGCAAATCTTCGCCCGTCGGAGGAGGAACCACGATGGCCATTTTCTCCGCCTCAGCCGCTCCCGGGAAAAGGTTCACCTGAGCTTTGCTGTTGGCGCCCAGCTTCCGCACTTGCACGACTAGACGAAAAGGATTCGGTTCCAGGCTCACGGAAAAATTCGAGTTGCCTCTGGTCTCGAGCACGACGCGCGTCAATCCGGAAACTGGCTGCGCGATTCGAACCTTTGCCAGCAGCGAGTCTCCGACTTCGATGGTCTTGCCCTCATATCCAGAAGCCAGCGAGGTATCGTGCAAGTCAAAATAAATGCGATCAGGGCCCGACAGGCGATGCGCCTCGTATTGCACTTGATCTTCAAGGTCGAGCACAACCGTGCTGGAATCGGCCGAAGACCAGTGCCGGATTCCAGTGATGCGCGCCAACTTCGCCGGTTCCTGCGGCGTAGCGCTTTCGCCAGGTTGAGCAGTTGTATCTTGATCGATTGCCGTTCCCGGATTGAGGGTGGAACTCGCTTGCGCATCCGCGCTCGAAGGATTGATCGCCGATGGAGCGTCCGTCTTAGCCGCGCTCTCAGGGCGCGTGATCTTCGGCTCAGGCCGCACCATTACGTCGCCGAGCTGCGCATTCTTCAGCTTCCACCAAACTCCTCCCGCCAGAACCGCACAGACCACTACCAGCACCAACACCAGCACGATTCCGGGATGATGACCCGCAGCAGGTTTCTGCCTGGTTTTGAGGGTGAGAGTTTCTTCGGTGACGGCCAGAGGTTCTGTTTTCAGTTGTGGAGCCAAATCCGGCAACACCACAGGCTCAACCACCGCAGCAGCGGGGCTCGCCGAGGCTTTGACCTCCTCAACTTGCGGCACCGGCTTCGACGCGGCAAGGACTTTTGTCGAAGGAGTTTCTGTAATCGCGGCAGACGCTGGAGTCGCAATCGCGGGCGCGGCCAACTCCGCTTCCGCCACTTGCGCCGATTCCGCGAAGCGATCTTCGTCTTCAGGCTTGAGCGCCCCAAGAATAAGCTCGGCCAGCAACTCGAGACTACCAACGTCGCTGTCATTGAAACCGAAGGGGTCAGCCGAAAACGCTTCCAGCAATCCAATCACACGCCGCCGCCCGCACAACGGCACGGCTACCATCGACCGCGCGCCCAGTTGGCGACAGGCGTAAAGGTTTACGCGGTCGTCGGTCTCGGTATCGTCGCAGCGGATAATCTGCGCTGTGCGGAAACATGCTCCAGAAAATGCAGAGTCTCGCTGAATTCGCGCGCCCACATCCGGCTTGATGACGCCCGCGGAAGCCCGCAAAACAATTTCGTTGTTTTCTGCCAGAGCGATTCCCAATCCATCCGCTCCGGTAATGGCAATGGCCCGCTCCGCAACCAGTTGCAACACTTCGTCCAGAACGAATTGCTCTTGCACATCGAACTCATTGGGGCGTGCAATGGTTTCAAACCCGCTGTGCCGCGAGGCCAGCGCCCGCCGCTGCCGCACCTGCTGATGCAGCGCCGAGAAAGCCAAGAGCGCCTGCAAAGCATCGCGGCGCGAAGGCCGCATCTCGCGATCCTCGCCGTCAACTCCGTTATAAGAAGAACTTTGCGCCGGCGCCCACGCACTCCGCTGCAACGGCCACGACGGCACAGAAGTGCCTGCCAGCCCGGAGCCAGCTTTGATCGAGCCAACTTCGATCACCGGTTTAGTGGGAGTAGTAGCCATTCAATTACTCATGCAGCCCAGCAGTCTTCAACAAATCTCCTTATTGCGAGTGTGGCCACGCCGCCGGGCCCTGTCAATTGACTACTTTGCGTAGCTGGTTCGTCCCGACCTACGCGCATCGATGCAGCTTGGTTGCATACGGTTTTCGCAGGGTTTACTTGTAAGTTAGCCGGGTTTTGCCCCAGTTGCAATGACGTGGCTTGCCCTATCGGCCATGGTCTTTAGTAAGTCCATTCTTCACGGTTTCCAACTTCCGGACAAGATGCCGGATGCGCTAGCACCCGTGCGAAACCAGCGTAGAATCCTTGACGTTTCAGAAATTGACTTATGAAGCGCAACCGCATCGCGACTCGGAGGCCGCTCATGCCCGCACCTCGCTCTCACGGACTCCCCAGCCCCACCGTCTGCGCCTTGATTGTGGTTGCCATGGTGGCAATGATCGCGATTCCCGCGGCGATCACGCTGCAAACGGTGCACGTACCCGCGCCGCCCATCCCGGTTAACCAGAGCTCCACGCCGTACGGCTACACTATTAGCCTGCTGCTGTTCATCGTCCCCATTCTCGTGATCGCAGTATGGTTCCTGCCCAGCGAGGGACTGCACATCCCGCAGCGCGCCTTCTGGTGGACGCTCGTGATTCTCGTTCCTCTGGGCTGCGCGCTCGACCTCGTGTTCGCGCAGTGGTTCTTCGACTATCCCAACGCGGGAGCCACTTTGGGCATCCATGCGTTCGCATTCGGAAAGCCGGTTCCCATCGAGGAATACGTTTTCTATCTCACAGGTTTTCTCGCCGACCTTCTCCTCTACGTGTGGCTGGGAGAGTTTTGGCTGGCCGCCTACAACGAGCCTGATTACCCTGGCGAAGCCCGTAAGATGCGCCGCCTTCTCCAATTTCATCCCACCTCGTTGATTCTGGCCGTCGTTTTGATTGGCGCTGCGTGGTTTTACAAGAAGCACTTTGCTGCTCCGGAAGACCAGGCAGGTTTCCCTGGATACTTCACATTTCTGGTCGCCGGAGCCCTGCTGCCAGCCGTAAGTTTCTTCCCGGTGTCGCGGCGCTTCATTAACTGGCGCGCTCTAAGCCTCACGGTTTTCTTCATGCTGCTGGTCAGCCTGGTCTGGGAAGCGACTCTGGCTGTTCCCTACAATTGGTGGAACTTTCAGCACCGCCAGATGATCGGGCTTTTTATCGGCGCATGGTCGCGGCTTCCCATTGAGGAAGTTTGTGTCTGGATCGCAGTCACCTACACGACCGTGATTGTGTTTGAAGTCGTGAAGGTCCTGCTGGCTTCGGAACGGTCGGTACGCGATACCTTGTTAGGCGCGAAGGAGGACTAGAAGCTGCATCACCGGGAATCCGAGGGAAATACGGCGACTCCTCGGGCTAAGACGTGCCGTCCCTTCGCTTCGCCCAGGGCGGGTTCTGTCAGTAGGTCAATGAGCGTAATCGCCTGCTTACAACAGTTGGCTTTCTCTTGGCCACGCTCGGGTGGTACTCTGCGGGTATGAAACGGTATTTGCTCGCGTGGGCTGCGGCCGTCTTCTTCGCGAGTCTTCCAGCCACGACACAGAATCGGCTACCCGCTCAACCCGAGGCGGTTGTCCAAAGCCTCTATGAGCAGGTAGTGGCTCAGCACCCGCACGGCATCCCGGAGGGCTCGGATTGGGAAATTTTCGCACCGTATCTCAGCAAGGGATTGCGGCACAGAATTGATTTAGCAAGAGCCTGTGCAACCGATTGGGATCGACAGAGTCCAGAGGCGGCAAAAATGGTCTCCGCGTTTGGGCTCTTCTCGGGCGACGAAGCCGCACCGCAAGCTTTCCAAATTCAGAAAACCGAAGCTGGGAAAGATGGTTCCTTGCGTGTATCTTTGAGCCTTTCACGGGAGAAGCCTCCCCAGCGCCCGTGGACATGGCCTGTTGCGGCAGTTGTGATTCGGGAAGACCACCACTTCGTCATCGATGATGTGATCTACGTCGACAATCACATCTACGACAGAGAGGCGGATCGCAGGCATCAGCGGCTATCGGAGTATTTGTCCGCAGGATGCGATGGCCCTCGCTGGAACGCACACATTCTCCCGAACCAGCCCGAGGCATTTGTCCGAAGTCTCTATACGCAGGTGGTGGCGCGCCGCCCAGTTGGTATCCCCGGAGGCGAAGACTGGAAGGTTTTCGCGCCCTATCTCAGCAAGGCACTGCTCCACAGGATTGTTTTAGCCCTCGACTGCGGTGCTGATTGGGATCGACAGTTTCCCGACCCAAATTTGAAGCCGGGATTCGGTTGGCTGGAACTTGGACTCTTCTCGGGGGGCGATGATGAACCAGAACTACGGACTTTCCAGGTTGAGAGTACACGATCAGAGAAAGACGGCTCCTTTCGCGTGTATGTGAGGCTCACGTGGGGGTATTCACCAGAGCGCCCGTGGACTTCGAGCGTCGCGGCCACGGTGGTGAGAGAAAATGACCACGTTGTGATTGATGAAGTCACCTACCTGAAGGACAAGCCAGAAGACACCGAATGGCGGTTATCAGACCGTTTATCTTCGGGGTGCGACGGCCCGCGTTGGGTCGGGGTACCGGGAAAGACATCGAAATGAGACAACTGGCGAAAAATCGCCTCTCTGACAATGTCGGCGGTGTCAAGTGGTTTCGAGCACACGACAGCATGCACTCGGAGAAGAGCGCCATTTCGCTCTCGTTGAAGCTGTTGCTTTTGCTCTACCAACCAAAGCT
>Ga0210410_10000812_pt1 | contig 31318 bp, 26 predicted proteins | sample IncBWC4MmetaG_FD_161058 | JGI IMG/M metagenome (GOLD analysis project Ga0210410, IMG submission 161058) | Forest soil microbial communities from Barre Woods Harvard Forest LTER site, Petersham, Massachusetts, United States - Inc-BW-C-4-M | ecosystem: Environmental > Terrestrial > Soil >...
CCAGCCACAGAAACTGAACGCCTTCGCCGGCTGTAATAAGAAGGATAGAAAGCAGTGATCGGAGGAACTGTGCGGTCCTGCGCACAAACGGTTGGCGACGAAACTTTCAAGTTGCGGCTGCAAGGTAACAGTGTAACGTCTGCGTCACTCGCGAAAGTTGCACCTATTTATGTGCGTATGGACTTCTTGCGGAGCACAGGTCGATTGATTGGCTTCACTCGACTACCTGCCGAGTACTGGCGTTCATGGGAGGCGAGCCCCTGTTGCGTCCGCAGTTGGTGCACAAAGCCTGTTACTACGCGGCCAAGAAGGGCTTCTGGATCTACATGCCGACCAATGCGCGCCTGCTGCGCCCTGACCTGATTGACCGGTTGGCCGATGCCGGTGTGGCCATCTTCAATTTTGCCGTGGACGCAGTGGATGAAAAACCGGGGCTCCCGAAGGCGCTAAGCCCGGTACGCAAGTATTTTGATTACCTGGTGCGCAAGCAATACAAGTACGGCTACGCCGTGTTTTTCAACATCAACATCTGCCGGAACAACATGGATGATGTAAAGCAGTTGACCGAAATCGCGCGCGAGCACGGCATTGCAACAGACTATCACCTCAACGAATCTCCCATGATCGAACAGAGTCACTTCAAGCACTACGACACCAATGACACATTCATTCACCCGGAGGACTGGCCGAGAGTGGACGAACTGGTTGATTGGCTAATCGAGAAAAACAAGTCGGGCTACAAGATGGTGAACTCGGTCAAGCGGCTGCAGGATATGAAGGACTTTATGCGGGGCAAAGTGGAACCTTGGAATTGTCGAGCCGGGCAGAACTCGATCATTATGCGAGTTGACGGCACCTTGGCTCCCTGCTTCCCCATGTACTCCGCGACGCACGACTGGGGTGTCATCGAAAATCACAAGTTCGAAGTCCCCCAACTGAACGAGATGAAGAAGTCATGCCAGACACATTGCTTCTCCACCTTGAATCATCACCTTGGTTTCTGCTACAACGATACGAGGGCCATTAAGTGGGTCCTCAAGCAGACTGCCCGTGGTTTTCAAGGGGTGAGTGGCAGCTTCGCTTAACCAGGTCGTCTTTAACGGGCTCGTTCAACTTGGTGCATCTCCCGGTTTCCATAACCGGGCCAGCTTAATGACTCGTCGCTTGCACGGCGCCCCGGGTTTCGTTGCTCAACGATTCTCGCTGGTGTAAACATCAAACCTCCTTGGAGTAAGTTGTAAGGAGTTCTGATGAGCTTCAATTGCGCGATGAATGGCCTCGAGTACTCACTCGAGCGTAGCGCCTGCATTGTTCCTGCGCCGTTCCGACTAGTAGCTCCTGCAGATGGCCGTCCGGCCTTCTGTTTTCTCAGATCACGATCTGTACTCACTGCTTACGCCGGAGGAAGATGATGGCGACCAATTTTGTGCAAATCGAGAATGATCAAGAAATCAAACAGCGCCTCGACGCCGAGCGCGCCCGCCTGCGCAAAATCGCTGGCCTCGACCGGCCCTCTCACTTCCACCGCCCGGTGGAACGCGCCTTCACGGCTGAAGAGCGCAACCAAGTAACCATTCTGTTCGGCGGTTTTACGTGGAAGCATGAAGACCTGATTCGCGCGGTGTTCCAGGGCTGCGGCTACCGCTGCGAGAAACTGCCCGTGCCCGATGTCCCTGCCTTTCAGATCGGCAAGGAATACGGCAACAACGGGCAGTGCAATCCCACCTACTTCACGGTGGGCAATCTGGTGCAATATCTCCAGTTCCTTGAGAAGGAAGGCATCCCCCGCAAGGACATTCTCGACAACTACGTCTTCTTCACGGCTGGATCGTGTGGCCCGTGTCGCTTCGGCATGTACGAAGCCGAGTACCGCTTCGCGCTGAAGAACGCCGGCTTCGACGGCTTCCGCGTGCTGCTCTTCAAAGACAGTGACGGCATCAAGGCCGCCTCGGGAGAGCCCGGACTGAAGTTCACCATCGACTTCGGTTTCGGCATGTTGAACGCCATGCACCTCGGCGACGTGATGAATGACCTCATCTACCAGATCCGTCCCTTCGAAGTGAACAAAGGCGAGACCGATCGCGTCTTTCACGAAACCGTCGACGAATTGTGCGAAGACCTCAGGAACCGCGATTCCTTCGAGATCGAGGAGCGTGCTCCCAACTGGGCCAAGCCCAAATTCAAGAGCAACAAGATCCTGCGCAACACCGCCAACGTCTTCGGCAAGTGGCACGAGCACATGTGGGGCAAGGACTACCTCAGCGCCCTCGACGCCGCGCGTGAGCGTATGGACCGCATTGAAGTCGATCGCATTAAAGTGAAGCCGGTGGTGAAAATCACCGGCGAATTCTGGGCGCAGATCACCGAAGGCGACGGCAACTTCCACATGTTCGACTTCCTGGAGCGTGAAGGCGCGCAGGTCGTAGTCGAGCCCATCGCCACCTGGGTTGCCTACCTCATGTACCAGGCCAAGGCCCACGCCCAAGCCAAGTGGCCCGCCAAGCGCCCCTATCGCGACCCGCAGTGGTGGGAAGTCAAGAAGCACATTGCCAATGACATCGGTCTCCGTAAGAAACTGATGGGAATTGCGGTCGGCGAGAAGATGTGGAATTTCTTCTATCACCGCACCATCAAGCATCTGGGCGGGATCACGCACCACCTCGTACCGCAGACAGAGCTGGCCGAAATGGCTCACCCCTTCTACAACCAGTTCGCCCGCGGCGGAGAAGGCCACCTCGAAGTCGGCAAGAACGTTTACTACACCGTCCATCACCTCTGCCACATGGTGCTTGCCTTGAAGCCCTTCGGTTGCATGCCCTCTTCGCAGTCCGACGGAGTCCAATCGGCCGTCATCAACAAGTTCAAGGACATGATATTCCTGCCGATCGAAACCTCCGGCGAAGGCGAAGTGAACGCTCATAGCCGCGTTCAGATGGCCCTGGGCGAGGCCAAAGTCAAAGCCAAGACCGAGTTTGAACAGTGTCTGAAGTCCACCGGAAAGGGCCTCGATCACATTCGGGATTACATTGGCGAACATCCCGAACTGCGCCGGCCGTTCTACCACGTGCCTCATCGCGAGGGAATTGCCGGCACCGCCGCCCAATTCATCTTGCACGTGAGCGATCGCATGGATAAGAGCACTCGTTCTTGGAAGCGCGCGCGCGTTCCGGGGATTGCACTGCCGAACGCAGCGTAAGGGTGGCCATAGGAGTGGCCGGTAAGAGTCGCCGCCACCGCCATCTTGTCTGCGTTCGTTCTCTGGACGAGTTGGCGGTCACTGCAATCTACAACGTTCCTGCTAGCGTACGGGAGAGACCATGCACGATCATTTGGGAACCGCGCCGAAGCCACCGCTACTACAGATTGCTCCCGCCCCCATGCTCAAGGCGCACGATCATCACACCGAATTCATGGTGGGCCTCGACGTCGGCTCCACCACGGTGAAAGCCATCGTGGTCGACGCCGCCTCCGACCAGGTTCTCTGGCAGGACTACCAGCGCCACGAAACCAAGCAGCCCGAGAAGTCGCTGGAATTCCTCCGCCGCATCGAGAAAGAAGTCGGCATCAACCGCCACAACACCCGGATGTTCATGACCGGCTCCGGCGGAGGATCGATCGCCGAACAGATCGGCGCCAAGTTCGTGCAGGAAGTGACTGCCGTTTCCCTGGCTGTCGAGAAGATGCACCCCGAGGTGTATTCCGTCATCGAACTCGGCGGTCAGGACGCCAAGATCATCGTCTTCAAAGACGACGACGAAACCGGCCGCAAGAAGAAAATTCCCTCGATGAACGACAAGTGCGCCGGGGGTACCGGCGCGGTGATCGACAAAATCAATGCCAAGCTGAAAATCCCGACCGCCGAGCTCGCGCTCCAGGGCTATCGCGGAATCAAACTCCACAAAGTTGCAGGCAAGTGCGGCGTCTTCGCCGAGACCGACATCAACAGCCTGCAGAAAGTCGGTACCCCGTCCGATGAATTAATGGCCTCGCTCTTTGAAGCTATCGTCCTGCAAAACCTGAGTGTGCTCACGCGCGGCCACACCCTTCGCCCGCACGTGTTGCTGCTGGGCGGCCCGAATAGCTTCATCAAAGGCATGCGCGAAGCCTGGCAGGCGAACATTCCCCGCATGTGGCAGGAGCGCAAGGTCACGATCCCCGACGGTGCCAAACCCGAAGACCTCATCAAGGTCCCGCAAAACGCGCAATACTTCGCCGCCATCGGCGCCATTGAATTTGGCAAAAGCGAAGACGATTGCGTTGGCTGCTACCAGGGATACGACAAGCTGGTGCACTACATCGACTACGGCCGCCAGGAAGAAAAGGCCAAGTCGGGCGCGAAGGGCCTTACCACCAGCGATCAGGACCTCGACGACTTCAAAGTCTCCTATCGCCGCAAGAGATTCGTTCCCGCAGTGTTCAACACGAATCAGGTTGTCGGCGGTTTCATCGGCATCGACGGCGGTTCCACCTCCACCAAAGCGGTTCTCCTCGACGAGAACGGCGACATCCTTTGCAAGTCGTACCAGCTCTCGAACGGCAACCCGATTCAAGACACGATCGAAATGTTCGAGAACCTGCGCGCCCAGGTCGAAGCGCAGAAGGCAAGACTGGAAGTGCTGGGAGTCGCCACCACCGGCTACGCGAAGGACATTCTCAAAGATGTCCTGCACGCCGACGTCGCCCTGGTCGAAACCGTCGCCCACACCGAATCGGCGCTAAAGTTCTACGAAGATCCCCATGTCATCGTCGACGTAGGCGGCCAGGACATCAAGATCATCATCCTCCATAACGGCCGCGTCAAAGACTTCAAGCTCAACACGCAGTGTTCTGCCGGCAACGGGTACTTCCTGCAGTCCACCGCCGAAGGCTTCGGCCTGAGCGTCGAGCAATACGCCGACTTGGCCTTTTCCGCACAATCGATGCCGGTCTTCGGCTATGGCTGCGCAGTCTTCATGCAATCCGACATCGTGAATTTCCAGCGCCAGGGCTGGCGGGCCGAGGAAATCCTCGCCGGTCTAGCCGCCGTCCTTCCCAAAAACGTGTTCCTGTACGTCGCAAGCATCCCCAACCTGGCCGCGCTGGGCACGCGTTTCGTCCTGCAGGGTGGAACCCAGAACAATATGGCCGTGGTGAAGGCCGAAGTGGACTTCATCCACAACAGCTTCCGCGCCGCCGGAAAGAAGCCCGAGATCATAGTCCACGAGTTCTGCGGCGAGTCCGGAGCCATCGGTGCGGCGGTCGAATCCCTTCGCCTGTGGCGCAAGGGCCAGCAGACCACGTTCGTCGGTCTGGAAGCGGTCCGCAAAATCGAATACCGCACCACCCGCAACGAATCCACCCGCTGCAATTTCTGCAAAAACAATTGCCTGCGCACCTTCATCGACATCCGCACCGTTCCCAAAGATGACATGGCCTTCGTCCCCGTCCAGAAAGTCACCAAGGTTCCGTTGATGCACGGCGAGCAACGCCTGATCATCGCCACCTGCGAAAAAGGTTTGGTCGAAGACATCAACGACATGAAGGACATCAAAGCCGGCCTCGACGGGATCAAAGAAAAGCATCCGAACTTCGTGGACATGGCCGCCCACGAGGTCTTCCGTCCCGTCAATCCTAAGACCGTCGCTGATCCCATCCCGGCAGCGAAGTTCTGGAACAAGGCCGCCAAAGAACGCATTCCGCTGATGGAAGCCCGCAAGAAGCTGCGCGTCGGCATCCCTCGCGTGCTGAACATTTACACCTACGCGCCGCTCTTCAACGGATATTTCGAGAGCCTCGGCGTCCAGCCGGAAAACATCATCTACTCCGACTACACCAGTTCGGACCTCTACCGCGCCGGCGCCAGCCGCGGCGCCATCGATCCCTGCTTCCCGGCGAAGATCGGCATTTCCCACGTCTACAACCTGATTCAGGAGAAGCATCGCAAGAAGCCGCTGAACGTCATCTTTTTCCCGATGTATGACGTGCTGACTTCGCCGCTCGTAAAGATTGTGGGCGCCAACGCGTGTCCGACCGTGACCGCCACGCCCGAGACCGTCAAAGCCGCATTCACCAAGGAAAACGACGTCTTTGCCGAGCACAACGTGAAGTACGTCGATCCGGTTCTGAACTTCGCCGATCGCAAGCTGTTCGCCTTCCAGATGCTGCAAGCCTGGCAACCCATCCTGGGGCTTTCCATTGAGGAGAACGACCGCGCCGTCGAAGTCGGTTTCCAAGCGCTAGCTGACTACGAAACCAGCATCCGCAAGCGCGCTCGTCAAGTGATGGACCAGTTGGAACGCGAAGACCGCATCGGAATCGTAATGCTTGGTCGTCCGTACCACCACGATCCCGGACTGAATCACGAGATCCTCGAAGAGTTCCAGAAGCTCGGCTATCCCATCTTTTCGCAGAACACTCTGCCGCTCGATGAGGACTTGCTCGAACGTCTTTTCGGAGAAGAAGTCCGCGCCGGAGTCGTCAGTCATCCCCTCGACATTACAGATGCCTGGAAGAATTCCTACTCCTGCAGCACGAATCACAAGGTTTGGGCTGCAAAGTTTACTGCCCGGCATCCGAACCTGGTCGCGCTTGAAATCTCCAGCTTCAAGTGCGGCCACGATGCGCCCATCTACGGCGTGATCGAAGGCATTATCGAGCAGTCGGGTACGCCATATTTCTGTTTCAAGGATCTCGACGAGAACAAGCCCTCCGGCTCAATCAGGATTCGCGTCGAGACCATCGACTACTTCCTGCGCCGCTACCGCGACGAGATCATTCGCAAGCGCAAGGCAGCCGAGGAAATCGAAGCGCAGTTGGCTGCACTAGAAGCGGAAATGCGACGGCACATGACGTCGGAAGCTGCCGGGTTAGAGGCACCGCAACTCGTTCGTTCAACGATGCGTGCCAGCACTTCTGATGAGGATGCCCTCGCACCCCTAGCCGGAGGCGGAACCAGCGGCGCAGGCTGACGTCGGCAAAGTGCGCCCCTTGGATCGCCGTTCGCGCAGAGTTGGCTGATAGTGTGGCAACTTTCGGCCCAACGCCCTCCGGGTAGGAAAGCCGACGCTCCACCGAGGAGTGCCTCGCTCCGCCCGAACGCGATACTTAGACTGGCGAATTCGGGATTCGCCCTAAAAGGACTCTTTCATTTTAATGTTGGTGAGAGACATCGATCTGATGGACGGAATCGCGGACCTCTTCGGCAAGAGCCAGTTCATTAAGGGTAGAACGCCATCGGCTCCCGTGCGGTGAAACGTTGGACGACTGCGCCAGGCCGCGCTGAAGAGATACGGACGGTGAAAGTTGGTCCGATCGCGTGGCTTCGTGCCCCAAACTGTGGGGTTTCAGCCAGCGATTCTGGCAATCTAGCTTGGTGGCGTAGCAGAGCTAAAGTCCGAGCAAGTTTGCCTGCAACTTTACGTATTGGTGCTCTTGAGCCCAGAGGTTGAGTGGGATCGTGGCCAGTTCGTCGACGACGGGTACAGCGAGGCCATTCTTGGTGAGGTCCACTGTCTTGATGTAATAGTGGCAGGTCTCGCAAGCCTCGACGCGAACGTGATCGAATTGGTTCGCCGTGTAGATCGCGAGCTTCTCAACCGTTTCTTCACCACACGCGGGACACAAAATTCTGCCAAACGACCATTCGTCGAGCACATCGAGCAAATCAGAGACCGTTTTCCTCATTGGCTCGATCCGAAGGGAATGTCTGGACCATTTCATTGTGTTCAATGAGCGTGGCCTGCACCGCACTTTAAAGTCCTATTTCGAATACTACGAACAATCGCGAACTCATTTGTCGCTGGACAAAGATGCTGGACAAAGATGCTCCCCTGACGCGTGCCATTCACCCCCCAGAAATGGGCCGAGTCATTGAACTGCCGCAAGTGGGTGGACTTCACCACCGATACGAACGACGGGCAGGTTGAGCAATCGCTTCCTCGTTAATATATACACAGACCCCCACGGCGGTGATCCTCTGCTCCGGACGCCGATACGGCGGGTCGTTCACAACGCGGCGATTCGACAAGTGTTTTCTGAGACCGAGGAATTCGTTCCCTCTCGAGGTGCCGCTCACCCTTTTTCAGCGCGATCGAATTTTGGGTAAGGACAGGTCTGGAGATCACGCCCAACGTCATTTTCTTGGGGCAGTGCAGTCTTATCTCGTGAGTTTCCGCCGCTCACATGCCCTGACGGTCTTCGTAGGGTCAACGGCGTCTGCGTCCACCTGCATCTCGACGACTTTCCCGTTCGTGTCAATCAGGTAGGTGGCGCGGCGCGCAGCGGGAATCTTGGTATGGAATTGGTCGTATTCCTTGTAGATGCCGTACTGCCGGATGACCTTTCCGCCGATGTCACTGAGCAAGGGAAAGGTCACACCGTTCTGGTCGGCAAACACTTTGTTGGCAAACGGGTTGTCCATGCTCACACCCAAGACTTGGGTGTCTGCTGCTTCCAGCTTGGCGAGGGTCTGCTGGAAGTTCCGCATCTCCTGCGTTCAATCGGACGAGAAAGCCCAGACATAGAAGGCCAAAACCACGTTCTCTTTACCTTTGTAATCATGCAGCGAGCGCGGCTTTCCGTTCTGGTCCACCAATGTGAAATCAGGAGCGATGTCGCCGATCTTGACCTCCGTCGCTGGTGGTGCAGACTCTGTCTGAGTCCATGCCACGCCAGTCAGCAAGAAGCATGCCAACAGAAGCGCGATACTCATTTTTCGCATAGCTTCACCTCCGGCGACTGAGAGATCGGGTCAGGTCCGCCGTTTTCCCGTACACTACCGGTTCCAAGTAGCCCGAGCGATTGCGAAATTTTACATCACGCAGTACCAGAAGCAATCTGCCTTATAGTTCTTCATTCCCCAGGGAAAAGGCGTATGATCTGCCTCTAGCGTCTTCCACTTGAGGGGTGGCTGCCGAATCGCAGCCCCTAATACCCCTCTGCTGCGCGGGCTTTGCCCGAGGGACGGTGGATAACCAATACCGTTGCCCTGGAAGTCTCCAGAACAATCTCTTGCCGGGAGGCAGTCGATGGCGTCACGTCCAGCCTGCTACAGGCACCCGAACCTACAGATGATCCGGTGCTCCACGAGCGGTTACGAATGCCCTGTACCCGGCTGTGACCGTCACTGTGACGATAACGGCTACTTCGACATTGAGGTTAAATCCGGAACGAAAGATGGCACGCTGACTCGTCAAGCCCTGGTCCGCGAGGCAATCATGGATGCGATTCGGGATCGGGGACCGTCGATCCTGCCAGGTAAGCAAAAATAACAGTGTCGGTCCCAGAGGTCTGACGAGAACGGCCCATCCGGAACTCGGTGACCTAGCGATCGCCACGTGGGCGCATCTTGCGTGTGTCTAGATGAATGTTAAGAGTGTGTGAATCAAGCGCCGCATTGGGTCAATGAGAAGCAACAGGACTCTCCGGCCGGATCAGCAGGACGAGCCGCGGAAACGGGAAATGCCCGCCTGCGTCGTCAATCACGTTGACCTGACAAGTATAATAACCGGGCTTGAGCGGGCTCAGCGCCAGATCCAGCTGAAAGACGCCAGCTTTGCGGTCGAGAACATTCAATTCCGTCAACTAATTGTAACGTCGACGGAGCAGCAGTCGCCGAACTCGCCCGCAAAGACACGGGTGGCGTTGGAAAACAACTTCAGCGTCCCGCAAGTCCTGAACGTGATCTTCAGCACGGCGCCGGTCCCGGTCAATCAAGACAATCTCAGCCGCCATTCCAGAGTTCAACGAGGCGTACGCGGTGGTCGACCCAACAAAGCCTGCCCCAACGATCGCAATCTGTGGGATCCGCGTTCGTGTACGCTCCGACTGTTTTTGGCAGCCATCCTTACGAGCAGCCAATGCAGAAACGTGCACTTCACCCTCCTATTTCGTTTGATGTCCTGCGCTTGGCCTTCGCAATACCGCGCTGCCGTGCCGGAGTGTCGGCGCGCTCGATGACAGAACCCAGCCGCCCGATCTCTCGATATCGAAAACAGTCGACGAGGTGATCGTTCACCATGCCAACCGCCTGCATGTGCGCATAAACGACGGTCGAACCAACGAAACTAAATCCCCGATGTTTGAGATCCTTGCTAAACGCGTCCGATTCGCTTGATGTAGCCGGAATCTCCCGCATTGCCTTCCAACGGTTGACTTTGGGTTGTCCATCGACGAACCGCCAGCAATAGGTGTCAAAACTTCCGAACTCTTCCTGAATTGCGAGAAGCGCTCGCGCGTTGCGCACCGCAGCTTCGATTTTCATCCGGTTCCGAATAATTGCCGGATTCAATGTGAGCTTCTGGACTCGGTTCTCGGTGTATCGCGCCACTTTCTCAGGATCGAACTCGCTGAAGGCACGGCGATACCCTTCCCGCTTTTTGAGCACGATCGACCAACTGAGCCCGGCCTGCGCCGCTTCGAGGACAAGGAACTCAAAGTGCTTTCGATCATCGTGGACTGGCACACCCCATTCGCGATCGTGATACTGGAGCATGAGCGGATTATCGGTGCTGACCCAGGCACATCGTTTCGTAGTCATAAAGTGTTTGGCCCTTAGAAGCCCAGATCGCTTAATCCCGGATGATCATCCGGACGGCGACCTAGTGCCCAGTGGTACTTGCGCTCCGTCTGTCCCTACCGAAAATTCCATTCGGCGGTTTTCAACCCAATGTAACATTGTTACGTTCTATTCGCCTGGTCAGCGCGGCAGGGCGCCCTCAGTCTCATCTTTCTTGAATATTGCTGATTTAAAAGGCATTCGCGACGGATAGCATTTTGGCGAAGGACAAGGATTGTGAAAAACGGGCTTCCAGGAATTCGCCCAGCTTTGCCGTCACCTTGAATTGTGGAATAGGATCGAGTTCCTTGAATGCCGACGTCAGCAGTGCCCGGGACGACGAAGGACGCCGTTTGGAGAGATGTTCTCACCCAACACGAATTTTGCGCTTTCTGCTTGTTCGCGGACACGCAGGTCGTCGAGTTGGGAGAAAGGGGCATAACCCCGCCATGATTGACGATCGACCATGATGCCAACCCCTCGGCTCTCATACCCCCGTAGGGGCTCGCATAGGAACAAGAAAGTTGCTGGCGAGGAGATAGGCGAATAGATGTCCGAAAGGCGGGGCGTGACGCAGCTGGCTGGCAGAAACCCATCCATTCGTCTCAGTCCACTCCCAACCGGTACTGGAAGCACTCATCAGCCATTCCCGCAGATCCGTGACGGTCATCGGATAAACGTAGATGCGGACATTTTGGGCGAACAAACGCGCGAGGGCCTCCAGGCGTCTGCCCTCCAGATTCTCGTAAGCGTCTTCAGACGCTCGAATCATCAGGGAAAGACCCACCACGAAACGCACCGGCGCCTTCGTATGCCGGTTTACGAGAGCCGTCATGTGGTAGAGCTCGGGTTGGCGAAAAAGCAGCACGTTGCCGCCCACGGCGAGAAGTGCATCGATGCGGCGAAGCAAGTCGGAAACTTCCGGAGCCGGTTCGTTCGGCATAAACGGCGCAATTGTCATGCAAAAAAAACCGGCGGTGACCAAGCTTGTTTCGCCAAGTTCCTGCTGAAGCTCCTGAATGGCTGAAGCCAATAGTTGCAAATGAACTTGCGAGTGGGCTGCATCCGTGTGGGAAAACAATCCCGGCGCAAGAACGACGGCCTTCTTATGGAGTACTTCGGTAGGGGGAACGGGGGAGCCTTTGGAGGGAAAAAATACAGCCTCTGCGAGTCCCGCACGCACCAAGTGGACTTGGAGCTTACGGCGATCCCAATTCTCGAATGCTGGTCCGCGAAGATCTACATGGTCGATCTCAATTCGCTCCGCGAAAACGTCCTCTGCCAAGCCTTCCAGCAACGATTCCTGGGTTTGCAGTTCATAGAATGCGGCATAGATAAGGTTGACGCCCAGCGTGCCGATGGCTTGTTGTTGGAGGACATTGGAAACATCGCGCATATTGACATGCAGCAGGACATCGTTGGGGGGACCGCCGGGCTGCAACTGAAACCGGAGACCGATCCAGCCATGTGCGTCGTTGGTTCCGGCAAAGTTACGGGCGGAAACGGTATCGACAAAGCAGAAGAAACGAGTTTGCTGCCCACGGGTTTTGCTTAATTGCGTGAGAAGTTGGTTCCATTCGTTGTCCAGCATGGCCTCGAGCCGTTGCTTGGATACGTAGCGCGATCTGGAACCGTAGAGATCGTCGCTGACTTCCTTGTCGTAAGCGGAAATGGTTTTGGCCACAGTGCCCGATGCTCCTCCGACGAGAAGGAACCAGCGGGCGACTTCCTGTCCGGCGCCGATTTCGGCGAAAGAACCGAAGGTGGATGGATCGAGGTTCACGGTGAGTGCTTTGTGGTGAGTGTCGAGTTTTTGAGGGGAAGGCATAGTCAAGATTCCGTTCATCACGAACTCGCAGCGCGATTCACCGCAGGGACGATCCGATAGTCCGCTTGATACACCAAATTGTGCAGATCGCTAGACGCGATGGCCCGGAGTACGGATAGCTGGGCCGCGGCGTCCTCGTCACTGAACACGTTGAGCGGCCAGTCATGAACTGTCGTTCCTCGAAGATGAGGGTGGTGGAACCTGCCTCCGAAATAGGCTTGGAGCACGATCGGCTCTACCCCGGCTGCCTGCTGTTCAGGCCAGCTCAAAACCCAGGACGCGCTCAACCCTCCATCGGGTATACGTCTTAGTCCCGTCTCGGTGAGTTGCCCGGTGTCGAGCAACAAGCTCGTGTTCATTTCGTTGAGAACCTGGCGGGCGACGGGAGCGAGCATTTGCACTGCCTTCTCGAAATGGGCTTCCTTGTCCTTGCGACTCTTAGAGCCGCCGTGTGTACCGTCTCGCAGATCCGTAAAATGACGGATTAGGCTGGTGATATATGCGGGTGTCGCACTTTCCGCCATTGCCTACCTCCTCCCAAGAATAGCAATGCTGTTTTAACGGCTGACTTCCACTTCTCATTAGAGAATCGCCCTCACGACACCGCCATCTACTCGCAGTGCGGCGCCGTTCGTCGCGGAAGAGACCTCGCCCGCCAGGTAGATCGCCATCGCTGCGACTTCATCCACGGTGGCAAAGCGCTTCAGCAGGGACGATGGCCGCACATGCTCAAAGAACTGTTTCTCTACTTCTTCCTTCGATTTGTTTTCCTGCTTCGCCATCGCCTCGACAAAGGACCCCACGCCTTCCGACTCCGTCGGTCCAGCAAGAATGCTGTTCACCGTCACGCCGGTTCCGGCTACCGACTCAGCGATCCCGCGCGCAACGGCAATCTGCGCGGTCTTTGTCATTCCGTAGTGCACCATTTCCGCCGGAATCTGAACCCCCGATTCGCTCGATATGAAAAGGATACGGCCCCAGCGCCGTTTCAGCATCCCTGCGAGATAGTGTCGCGAGAGTCGCACTCCGCTCATCACGTTTATCTCGAAGAGGCGGTACCAGTCCGCATCGGGAATCTCTGCAAACGGCTTGGGCTCGAAAATGCCAACATTGTTCACTAGAATATCCACCGCTGGTAGTTTCACAATCACGGCCTCTGCGCCAACTGAGCCAGAAAAATCCGCCGCAATGCCTTCAACCTTGGCCGCTGCGGAGTGCGATCGGATTGCCGCCACCGCTGTATCGACGCGCTCTCTTGTACGACCGTTCACGTAGACATGCGCACCTTCTTTAGCAAGCGACTTTGCGATCGCAAACCCGATTCCTGCCGTCGATCCCGTCACCAGCGCGACCTTCCCAGTGAGTTTTAGATCCATGTCATTCTCCAATAGAAACCCTGTGCTCTTGTCAGGTTGTTGTTGGCTCTGCCTCAGTCGCCTACTCCCGGTCCCCTGTCGTTTCCCATTTGATCCACTTCAGATCCAGTACAAAGATGGAGTAGAAGACTGGGACCAACAGCAAGGTGATGAAAGTTGCGACGGCGAGTCCACCGATCTGGGCGTAGCACAAGGGTTTCCAGAGCGGGCCACCTTCAAGTGCGAGAGGAAACAAGGCAAGGATCGTTGCGCCCACCGTAATCATCACGGGTCGAATACGCTCAATTCCGGCATCCGGAAGAGCGCGTTCCAGCGGCTCTCCCTTTTCGTGCATCTCCTCAATGAAGTCGAAGAGCACGATGACATGGCTTACGATGACTCCGATGAGGCTGGCCACTCCAAGAAATGCCATGAAGCCAAAGGGCGTACCCATGATTGCCAAAGCGATTAGTGCACCAATCGCTCCATAGGGAGCGGCCGCGAAGACCAGCAACGGCTTGATCGCATTATTGAACTGAACCAGCAAGGCCAAGTAGATCCCGACGAGAGAAATTAGAAGAACAACGGCGAGGTTCGCGAATCCGTCAACTTGTTTCGCCTTTTCCCCGCCGATCTGTAACTGATAACCTGGTGGAAGACTTTTCTTGAGAGCAATCAGTTTAGGTTCGATTGGCGCGAGCACCTCCGATGCGAGGACGCCAGTCGCTGGGAAGCACAAGATTGATAGCGTGCGAAAGTGTTCGCGGCGCCGAATCCGCGCCGTCTCAAGAATGTCCTTTAGGGTTGCCACCGAAAGCAAAGGGACTTTGACATCGTCCTGGGATGAGTTGACGTAGAGATTTTTGATCTGTGAAAGCCGTGCGCGATCCTGGGGCCGGAGGCGGACAACAATCGGGATGTTCTTGTTCCCCTCCTGATATATACCCACCTGGTTTCCACTGATTGCGGCAGTGGTGGACGTTGCGACATCGGCGTTCGTAATGCCGACCAGGTTGGCACGGTCTGGATCTATTTCAATTTTCATCTGCGGGCTGTCGGGACTCCAATCGTCCCTCAACACGGAAATCCCGGGTGCTTGCCGAACGATGTCCATGGCTTTAGATGCGATGACCCGAAGGGATCGGATATCGTCGCTTTCGGTTCGGGGGTCGGTATCGGCATTGCCTGAAATGAGGACCTCAACAGGAGTTTCGACTGGGTTCGTTTGCAACTGTCGCACCGTGATCCATGCTCCTGGGACCTGCTTGTTTAGTTCATCCTGAAGAGGTCCGATCAGCTTTGGAGTAGCCTCCTTGTCGCGCACCTGCACAATGACCTGTGCATAGTTGGTCTGAGTCGCTTCAGGAGCGATGGAAAACCAGAACCGTGGTCCGCCGCCGCCAATGAAACTCGTCACCGAAGTGAGCAGATGCTGAGTTCCCTTCTCTTTTGCCCTCCCTTCAGGAGCAGCTTCAATAACCTTGCGAACCACCTGCTCCGCCATCATTGCAGTATCATTGGTCGCGCTCAAGGGAACGTCGTTGGGCAGCCAGATGTCGAGGTAAAACCAATACTGGACATCTTCAGGGAAAAATTGGGATTTGAGGTGTGAGGCGGCGAAGGCACCAATCAGCAAGAACACGAAGGAACCGAGCAGAACGTACCACCGGTGTTGAATCGCCCGGCCTACCAGCCGATTATAGAACCCATAAAAGCCCAGCTCGCGCTTCTCTTCTATGGCGGACTCTTTCCTGGCCCGCGGCCGCTGAATGTAGTAGCCGAGCAGTGGAACGAACGTCATGGCAACCACCAAAGCACACAGCAGCGCAGTGGTCATGACGATGGGAAGGCTTTTGAGAAACTCTCCGGTGTTGCCGCTGAGCATGAGGAAAGGAAGATAGGCAATGATGTTCGTCAGGGTTGCGTAAAAGATGGCCGTAGCCAGCTTGGTTGGACCCAGCCACGCTGCTATTCCGCGCGGCAATCCTTCCGCGAGACCGCGTTTGATACCGTCGCCCGCTACTACAGGAACGTCGACCAGCAGACCTAGTGCAATGATGAGCGTCGCCACCGATACTTGCTGCAAGTCGATGCCTAACATGTAGGTAACGCCAAAGGTCATGGCGAGCGTGATCGGAATCGCCAGCGCCATGATCAGCGCGAGACGCCATTCCCAAAATCCGATCAGCGACACCCCGACTACCAGGATGATTGCTTCCATCAAAGCACGCAGGAATAGATGAATGTTCTCCTTGACCTGCAGGGGCTGATCGGAGGTATGCGCGATGATGAGATCCGCCGGAAGAATCTGTTTAAGCTGTGCAAGTTTCTCATCGACTGATTGACCGAAGCTCGCGATCTGTTGCTGATCGCGCATGTAGATTGCCAGGGTAACCGCACGGCTACGCTGCCATTGTCCAGTTGGGTCCTGCCACGTGTAATAGTTCAGATAGGTGGCGGGAGCTTGATAGCCGGGAAAAATCTTGACCAGATCTCGCAGATAAACGGGAGCTCCATTCGAGGTCTTAGCGACAGCAACCTCCCCAATGGCGTCTCTGCTTTCGAACTGGCCGGACGGATTGATAATGATCTGTCGCTGGCCTGTCTCGAATGCGCCCCCCGGCGCAATAATGTTGCGCGCGCGCAGTAACTGTCCGAGGGCTGCCGGCTGAAGGCCGTACTCGGCGAGTCGGTCTTGCGAATATTCCAAGTAGACCACTTGGGGCAAGAGGCCTCGCCTCTCCACTTTTGAGGTCTCTGGCGCCCCTTGCACGGATCTCGCAATCAGATCAGAAAAGTTGTCGAGATCGGCGTAGCTGTATTTGTCTCCCGCAACTTCAGTCAGTTTTACCCGAACATCATGAGGATCACGCGTGATGATTGGCGTCCAGCCGTCCGGATGCAAATCGGACCGCTGCAATTGTTGCTGAAAGAATGTCTCCACGAAGCGATGGATGCTCGCATTATCCTTGGCCGAAACACCGTCCACGGCAATAAAACCACTCCCTGAAATGATCTGTGGCTCATGCAGGATTCCCTCTTCTTCTGCCTGTTGCTCGAAGAGCTGTACCGCATCGAGCATCGTCTCCGGGGAAATGGACCGAGGGAAAGAGTAGACGATCGCGACTGGCACATCGCGCTCTGTGTGTTTCCGTTTTGCCCGTACCGGTTCGATTGCGGATTGGATCGCTTGCGCGCGAATATTGATTTCTGTCTGGTCCGCCTTCGGACTGGCTATGGTCAACATGAGTGCTGCAGTATCCCCAAAATCGCTTTGGAACGAGATCGGGCCTGCGCCCTGCGGCAGTTGGATGTCGAGCGCGTTCAGCTTGAGGTGGATGTCACTGAATTGCCTCTTCACGTCTGAGACATTTTCGGCGAGCTGCACATAGACGTAAGACGCCCCGGGGAGAGAAACAGAGCGAACTCCATAGTCTGAAGCTGTGCCGGGATGAATTGTCTTGTTCTCGGCGACGGCATCCTCGATAGGACGAGTGACAAACTGCTCGACTTGCTGCGCCGTAGCGCCCGGCCACGAACAGAATGCCACCGCGACTCTAACCGGAATGTCGGGGTCCTTCCGCTGGGGCATACTGTGGTAGCCAAACCAACCCCATATGAGGACACCCATGAGCAGCACCCACGAGACCTGTGGATGCTCCACAAAGAACCTAGGGACGTTGTGGGTTTTCTCGATTCGATCCTGGTCGTTTTTGTATGCCATGGAATCGTCTGCTTAAGGGATCGCTTGGATGGGGTCGCCATCCTTCAACAGTTGAGCACCTATGGAAACCACTCGCTCGCCGGGTTGGACTCCTTCAACCGCAACTGAATTGTCATGGGTCATCCCCAACTGAACCTTGCGCAAGTTGGCAACGAGCCTGCCAGCGCGATCCTGAGCGACAATCACCGCGAAGTGATCGGGGTCCGAGGGAAATGGCACGATGGCGCTGAGCGGAATCGAAATGGACAAGCGAGGGACTTCACCTAGACTGACCGAAGCGATCATGCCTGGCTTCAAGTGTCGGTCGCGATTGTTGACCGTCACTTCGACCGCAAAGATTCGGTTTCGCGGATCGGCAGATGGGGAGATGCTTGTAACTCGCCCGCTCACAGGAGCGACATCATTCTCTGTCTGGATCGTCAGTCCCTGCCCTAAACGTACTCGATTGAGAACGTAGTCCGGCGCGCCGAAGGCTACCTTCACACGACCGATATCGGCGATGGTAAAAGCACTTGTAGCCGGTGACACCAGGCTTCCTAAATCTATGTTCCGGCTTAGGATGTACCCGGAGAAAGGAGCCTTCAGGTCGGCGTCTCCGAGCGTCAATTGGGATTGAAGGAGCGCGGCCTTCGCATTGTCCATTGCAGCTCGTGTTGCATTGAAGGCTGCCTCCGACTGATCGTAGTCTGGCTTGGTGAGGCTTTGCGTCGAATAGAGCGCTTTCGCGCGCTGGAAGTCTTGATCGGCCTTGGTGTGTTGCGCGGTAGTTTGATCGAACTGGGCTTGCGCCTGCGCCACTTGATTCTGCAGGTCTGCCCGTCGAATGTGCGCAAGGGTGAGGCCTTGTTCCACGTAATCTCCGGTTCCGACGTTGCGAGTTCGCCCATCTGCTCCTCGCACCTGCCTCACATTCGTTACATAGCCGGGTGATCGAAACATGAGGTCTACCTGCGCGTAGGGGAGAATGGACGCGGAATAGCGCAGTGTCTCTGCGCTCGTCTGGGGGGCCGCGACGATCGTGAGCCGGACGGCCCTTGGCGGCTGTGCGGCTATCCGAGTCTCACGACTACATCCAGCGCCCCACACCAGCGCGAACGACAGGGCGGCCAGTACCACTGACGTGCTCGATCGGTGCCCGCATATTGGGGAATACTTCACGGCTCTACTCCTCACCCAGCGTCCTCTGAAAATCAGCTCGCGCACTCCAATAAGCAAGAACCGCTTGATCGTATTGGCTGTCCGCATCCGCCAGGGAAGATTGCTGCTTTAGCAAGTCGCTGAGCAAGATCGCTCGCTGGGAATAGGCTTCCTTTTTGTTCCGCATCTTCTCGATCTCGGCGTCGCGAGTTGCCTCTGCGACTGCGAGGTGCGAACGCGCTTCCCGCAGACGCCTAAAGTTGGAATCCACATCAATAAGAATCTGTTCGCGGGTGTTTTCGACGGAGAGTCCTGCCTGCTTCTCGGCAAACGCCGCTTGCCGAACCTTATGGCGCTTCTCTCCCCAATCCCATGGTTGCCACGTGAGCAACGCTCCAACGGCTCCTATGTTTTGAGGCAAGAAATTGATATTTGCTGGAGTTGAGTAGCTGGCTTGGATGGCAATATCCGGGATGTAATGCGATTTCTCGGTCCTGGTCGCGAGCTCAGCTTCACTCACGCGATTCGCTGCCAGTTTCATTTCTGGCCGATGTTCGAGCGCAATCGATCTGGCTGCGGGAAGGTCTTCTTGTTCGGGAAGCGTGGCGCGAACGGATTCCACTGAGAACTCCATCTGTACGCTCCGTCCTAAGAGATGATTGAGGACCTCTTTGCTATCGGCAAGCCCATCTTCGATTGTGGTCAGTTGATACTTTGCTTTGGCTACTTCTGCCCTGAGACTTAGTCTGTCGGCTTCGAGTGCAGCATGTTGGCTGAAACGCCGATCGGTGAGTTGCTGCAGTTCCTCCAAATACTTCACCAACGATTGTTGTGACTCGTACTGGATTTGCGACTGGAGAACTCGATAATACGATTGGCGAACATCCGCTGTTAGCTTCTGTTCCCGTTCGGCAAAGGACAACTGCGCGGCGTCAACCTTGAGCCGCTGGTCTGCGATGGATAAGCGAATGCGGATCAATTGCGTAAGGGGCTGGGTCGCGGTGACCACGGCAATCGCTATTGGACGAGCGGGGGTGTGAAGATCGGTGTTAGATCCGGGGATCGGCCCTGTTCCTGGAAAGGTACCGAACTGCCCTTTGTTGATTGTAAAATCGAGCGGTGCGAGCAACTGAGCCGCAAGGACTGAGGTGTCGAACCTAGGGTACAAGTGCGTCTTTGCCTCGCCCACTGCTTCTCGCTGTCTGTCTATGTCAAATCCAAACTGTTTGAGGTCTCGGTTGTTTGAACGAGCCAGACGGAGCGCTTCATCGAGCGTGAGCACTGCGCCACTCGTTTGCGCGTTTGCACAAGGAAATTGGCAAAGTGCCGCAGCCAGCACGCAGGTCAGTGCTGATAACAGCGAAGCCCTCGCCACTCTGGTCTCGTCTCTCATCCCGACTCGCATTCGCATCGACTTCCTGGTGCGCAACGTTTCTGTACATAAACGTCTTCCAGTGGTCGTCGGCGTGTTCTCTTCCGTTAGCTAGATGAACTGTTAATTTTGGTTTGGTTCTTTCGTGATCCACTCGCGGATGTACGCCGGGCAATTCTTGAGCTGGATGTTGCCGGCTTCGCAGTGCCCTAGAAAACTGACAGTTTCTTGATCCACCAGGGTTAGATCTCTAAGGTCCAAACTTATGCTGCAACCGTTCGCTTCCGAACTGAGCAGCGTTTTCAATTCGGCCAGGTGTTCAGCGTCCATTCGGCCGCTCACTGTAAAGATCACTTCTCCGTTCGTTGCCCTCGTGATCTTGAGCATCTTGCCCTCTCTTCAGTACGGCCACCTTTGGTCTTTCGCACTTTGGTTATGGGCAATCGCAGTTCCAACGCAAAGTGATCAAGACAGATGGCTTAGCCGCTTGTGAAATGTAGGGATCCTCGGCAATTGCTGAAATTCCCTACAGCAAGGTTCCGAGGAGGTTTTTTGGCGAATGGGCAGGGATGCGGCTAGCTGGCTTTCCGGGAGTTTCCACTTTTGAAACCGTACTTGTTGATCTTCAGAGAGATGATCTTCGATTCTAGGGTCGACCGATGAAGCCCCAGCTTCGCAGCCGCTCCAGTTGGTCCCGACACTCGCCCTCTGCTTTCCCGCAGGGCAGCCTCAATCATCTCTTTTTCCTGGGCAGCAAGCTTTTGAGAATGGCTCTCCGGATCTTGCACAAGGGGCTTCCGCGATAGCCAACTCTCATCTACGGAGAAATTCTTTGTTTCGCATACAATGACGGACCGCTCGATGACGTTTTGCAACTCGCGGATATTGCCCGGCCAGGGATACGAGAGGAAAAGGTCCAGAGTTTTGTTGTTTATCCCGCGAATGCTCTTCCCTGCTTTTCTTGCGAAACGGTCGATGAAGTACTCGACCAGCAAGGGAATGTCTTCTTTTCTTTCCCGCAGAGGAGGAATCTCAATCGGAAAAACATTGAGGCGGTAATACAGATCGCTGCGAAATGTCGCCTCAGCGATGGCAGCCTCCAAGTCGCGATTGGTGGCGGCGATCACCCGCGCGTTCGCTCGGATAGACTGATTGCCGCCCACACGCTGAAACTCCCGCTCCTGCAGAACATGCAATAGCGTAATTTGAGTTTCCGCGGGTAGCTCACCAACCTCGTCTAGGAAAATGGTGCCTTCTTCCGCAAGCTCGAACCGGCCCAGTCGCCGTTGCGTTGCCCCCGTAAAAGCCCCCTTCTCATGACCGAATAACTCCGATGCAATCAAGGAAGCAGGAATTGCAGCACAATTCACACTGACGAAGGCACGGGACGACCGCCGAGATCTCTTGTGAATTGCGCGCGCGATCAACTCTTTACCTGTTCCTGTTTCACCCGTGAGCAGAACAGTGGAATCCGTGGGCGCAACCTTGGATACGCGAGAAAGCACTGCTCGCAGGGCGGGAGAGACGCCCACAATCTCCTCGAACATGAGGGCCTGATCGATTTGCTCCCGGAGAGCCACGTTCTCGTCTTGAAGACGGTCTTTCAGATCCTTAATTTCTTCGAAAGCTTTTTCCAGTTGGGCCCTAGCTTCTTCGATTTGGCCATAGGCAGTGGCGTTCTCTACCGCGATGGCCACCTGGTTCGCCACCTGCGTAAGAAACCCAATATCGACTCGACTGAAAGGATGGTCCTCGCGGCGGCCAAGCGCCAACACACCGAGAACGCGATTCCGGCTAATGAGTGGCAGGACACAGCCGGCCTTGAGACCCTCAGCAACGGCCGCCTCATTCTTTAGTCCTGATCGAAGCAGGTCTGAAGCATTGCCCGCCCATGGTTTGCCAGTCCGGAAAACAAAACCGCCAAGCGACCCTTCTATCGAAATAAGCTCCTCTCGAATTAATCCTTTGCTGTCTGGGAAATCGATCACGAAGGTTCGCAATCTTTTCATCTCCGAGTCGGGGAAGCAGACACTCACCAGATCGCATTGCATGACGCGCCGGACGCTAGACGAGATTGCGCCCAGGAGGTCGCTGAGCTGCAAATTGGAGACAACCTGATTGGTGACCTCGAGGAGCAACTGCAACCGGTCTTCCGCCTGTTTGCGATCCTCAATATCGGTCCGCAGGGTATACCAGCGGACGATATGTCCCTCCGTGTCCCGCCAAGGGAGAGAGCGCACGTGGAACCAGCGGTATACACCATCGGCACGTCGGATACGGTACTCAGACTGGTATGGATCCCCAGTTTCGACCGCGTGCATCCACGTGGCCAGCATGCCAGGAAAGTCATCGGGATGCACAATGCTGGAGGTGGTCCAGCCTTTTGATTCCTGAGCCTTCAATTCTTCAAGAGTGGTACCAAAATAATTCAGGCATTGCCGACTGACAAATTCAAACTCACCTTCCGCCGTCGTGGTATTCACGAGCCCGGGGATGCTGTCGACGATCATGCGAAAACTCTGTTCGCTCGCGCGCAGCGCCTCCTCGGCACGTTGCAAGGCGTCGAAGTTCAATGCGTCATCCACCGCCAGCGCCACTTGGTTGGCAACGAACGAGAGAAAGTTGACTTCCTCGGCGCTATAGGCATCAGCTTCTGTGCTGCCCAAAGCGAGTCCCCCGAGGCGGCGATGTACCGTCGTCAGAGGAAGTACGCATACCGACCGAACCCCGCGGTTCTTGAGCATCTCGGCTACCGCGGGGAATCGAGTCTCCGCGTCCAAGAAAGGAATTATCAAGGGCTCTTGATGCTGGTACACCCACCAGCTGAAGGTTTCTTCCGGCGCGAATCGTGGAGCCTCCAAGGGAACACCGGGCTCGCCGTACGACGTGGTATGCATTTCGTGCGCCTTCTCGTCGTAGATGCCGACGCCCATGACATAGAAGCTCACTACGGCGCGCAACTCGCGTGCGAGAAGCCTGAAGAGCTCCTCCGAAGAACGGATTGCGATGAGGGTTTGCGAAACGCGGAAGAGGGCTTCGTATCGCTCAGTTGCCGCCGTACCGGGCCTACTTTGGTGGGTGTCGCTCATCAGTACGCGCGGCTCCGATTTGATAGCATTTCAACCTGTTTCCAGGCCCTTGAAGCGCAAGACCATCCTCGCCAGGATTCGGGCTGTCAACAAAATACACCCGGGTGGGCGCCGACGTCTCTCTTGAGTGATTGGAAGTCATCCACCTGTTTCCGATATCGGCAACCGTACGTTGGCGATGTGAAGTTCCATCACTAGCTCTTATGGACGACTTCGAACGAATACCCGTCCGGGTCAAATACATCGGCGGCGTAGTATCCCGGATAGTATTCCACTCGTGCCCGCGGTGAAATATTATCCCTGGCACCCGCGGATATTGCCGTCCTGTAGAATTCATCGACCATACCATTGTTTTCGGCCATGAATCCCCAGTGAATGGACGCTGGATCAGGCTTCCCTTGTTTGATCCAGAAGAACGCTCTCTTGCCATCACCAAATCCCCACAGATCAGGATGGTCGCCTTCGCCCTTGTAGGTAGGAAGAACTTGATACTAAGAGGCTTCAAGGCCGCCTCATAGAACGCCAAGGAACGTTCGACATTGCTGACGGTCAGAATCATGTGGTCGAGCATTGTTCTCTCCTTCAAATCACAAAGGTTTTAACGGCCTTTCCATCATTGGATACCGCAAGGATCGCAAGCGTGAGAAATGCCGCGGCTCCCGTCGGGAACATGCTTGGCCATTTCCTTCATGATGAGTGGATTGCCCAATTCTCATTATGTTCATCAGCTCGGTCGAAGTTTCCCGCGGACCCAACGGCGAAGCTCCATCGCACACTCCTCGCCAGAATATGGGTAGACGATGGCAGCCAACGCTTACGGTCTCAGCAGTGACTGCCCGTAGGAGACGGGAATCGCGAAATTCGAGCCGCCGAATTCACGCACCATGGCAAAGTTAATTCCTATGACTTTGCCCTCGTTGTTAAAAAGCGGACCGCCTGACCCTCCCGAGGTGGTTTGGGCATCATAGACAATCTTGTCGGGCAGTACAGCGCCTATGTGCCCCTGGGTCGTGGTGGGTCTGATCAGGTTACGGCGCGCGAGTTCTTCCATCACCTGCTTGGGATCACCTTTGGATGCAGTCGCGATGGATTGCAGCGTTTCGGTGCCGGCTCGAGCCAGAATCGCATCCAGGGCAGTGGGATACCCAAGGAGCACCACTGGGCCGCCACTGACCGCGGACCGACGGCTATCAGCGAGGGCGATCTGTTTGATTCTCAGGCCCGAAACATTTCCCTTCACGACAGCAACGTCCGCCGCAGACGAAATCCTTTCGGTGTTGACCGTAATGCCATTCGGAACGCCCGGGAAATATGCCGTCATCTCCGCAATCACCGGCTCAACACCCTGATCGAGCATTTCTTTCAAGTCGTCATTCTGCCACCATGGTTCGGCAACATGATGATTGGTAAGAATTCGTCCGTCATCAGAGACGAGAAAGCCGGTGCCGAAAACGTCCAGGTGCACTTCGGGGCCACTCCCGGTAAGGCTTACGAGCGGGTTGTTGTGCTCATCGGTGGCTGGCTCACCGCTGCCTGTCACCGCCGCGTAGCACAGTCTCGATCCGGTAGTGTGCTCGCGGAAAGCGAGCACAACATGGATGAGACAAACGCTAGGCTCATAGGCCTGGATGATTCTCTCGGCAAATTTGCCTTCGGTCTCGATCTTCCCGAGGCGGTTTTCTACCATCGCCAATTGAGCCTGCAACGCATCAGCGTTCTCTGTCTTGTTGATCGCAATCTGCGACCTCAGGTCTTGACTCTTCTTTTGCAGTTCGAGTTTCTGAGGATCGCTCGCCGGAGATGGACCGTGATCCTGATCTTGAAGAGCGCGACGTGACCGCTCCATCAACTGTTGTTGCGTCAGCACGCCTGCCTGCAAGCGAGTGATGGCAGCATAAACCCGGGTGTTCTGCTCCTGGGTCCGGCGGTATGAGAACAGGAAGGCCAGCGCTGCAACGAGAAGCACACTCCCAGTTGCAAGTCCGCCAATGCGAAGGGTCCGCCGTTCCTCATTGACGGCTGTTACTACCTGCAGAAATCAGGGATCGCAAAATTCACACTTGACATTGACAGAGAATCCACTACCATATGGTTGTGGATAAATTAGGTACAACGTTTGCGGCTTTGTCTGATCCAACCCGGCGGGCAATGATCGAACGACTCTCGCATGGGCCTGCCTCTGTGCATGGATTGACGGAACCGTTTGCACTTTCGCAGCAGATGATTTCAAAACACATCGCCTACCTGGTGCGGGCGCGGATTGTGATCAAGACGAAGCGTGGACGAGAGAGTGTGTGCACGCTTAGGCCAGAGGCGATTAAAACAGTCGGCGACTGGGCGTTTAGCTATCGCCGATTCTGGGAAGAGAGCTTCGACAAACTGGATGCAGTTGTAAATCAAATGAAGAAAGAGGAGGTCAGAGATGACAGAAAACACGGTTAGCGAAATTGAGCGGATGGTCGTTACAAGAATTTTTGATGCCCCTCGCGAGTTGGTGTGGAAGGCGTGGACAGACCCGAAGTACGTGATGCAGTGGTGGGGACCGAAGGGCTTTACTGCGCCCGTTTGCGAGATGGATTTTCGCGTTGGAGGAAAATTCCTCTGCTGCATGAAGTCGCCGGATGGGCAGGAGTTCTGGAATGCGGTTGAATACCACGAGATTGTTCCGTACGAGAAGATCGTTTCCTTGATGTACTTTTCCGACTCGAAGGGAAACAAGATCGAGCCTGCGCAATTAGGAATAGAACATGAGGCCATAGGCGGGGCGTACGACGTGACCATCTTTGAGGATCTCGGAAACGGCCAGACGAAACTTACCTTCGTTGGAAATGAACCCATGGAGAGCGCAAAGAATAGCGGTCAAATGGAGGGCTGGAACCAGATACTCGATAAACTTGCCGCAGTTGTTACGAAGCTAGCGCAGGCGAAATAAGAAGTTGGAGTTTTGATGATTGCCATGCGCGAGATCTGAACGTAACGCAACGCCGGTCCGCTCCGGCAACCTAAAGGTGGGCGGGCGGTTGGCCCGGCTTTCAAACTGCAGAAGCCACCACAGATGCGGGTGCCCCGTCCTTCGCGTTCTTTTGCGAAGGGCGGGACACGGAAATGCTTGCGCGTGTCGGTTAATTCCGTCGCTACGTGACAAATCGTATAGCACAGGCATCATCGACGCCCACCCTTGCAAACAAAAACGGAAGGATGGGGCACCCTCTGTGGAAATGCTGCACATAGAAATGGTTAAAGGTGGGCCACCCGCCGTTCCAGCACAATCGAAATGGATTGCAGGTCGGCCCGAAATTCCAATAAAAATCATTGGTTGAGCAATGCCTCACCGCCGAATCCAGCGGGGACGTTCTGCTGATTCTGGTTTTCGGGGAAATCGGTAATGTCATCGAGCTTCGCTGGGGAGATCAAGAATTGTTTGGCGAATACCCTGTATTTCCTGCGAGCAACGGTCATGTCGTGTGAATCAAGTTTGCCAGTTCCGAGGTCGAATCGTACCGGGCTCCCAAACAAGCAGACCTCCCAACACAGAGGGAAATAGAGCACGGTCTCCGGGTGCTTCAATGCGTTTTCTTGCGCTACACCTGGGGATATCTCCGCTAGAAACGGGCTCTCACTGATGACGAACGGTTCGCTAACGGATTCGGTGTATCGAAGCACCCAATTTAGTTCCCACAACCACGCTCCGTTTTTCTGAATCTCCTCACGCATCTGGAAGATCGTTCTGTTCTTGATAAATTCGTCGGGAGGCGGGCTCGCCTCCATTGATGCGAGTTCGATGGTGTGGGCGTCGATTACTTTCGCGACTTTCCAAGTCGGGGTCGACTTCCACGCAGCTTCCCTTTGCGTGAAGTACAAAGGTGATCGAGCGCGCAGCATGTCCATGTATCGCAGCAGGAATGGCAGATGCTTCGTCCAGTTTCGGAACGTCTTCTTTCTCAATGACAAGAGCTTCGCCCGAACAGCGGGGAATTGATTTTCAAGTTCTGAAAAGGTCTCGTCCGATGAGGGCAAGGATTCGAGTTCTGGCGACGCTCCAGCGTAGTCGTAAAAGCCTGTGAGGTGTGCGACCTGTTTGGTGCTCCGTTCAGCCCACTTCCGGGAAGCGATATCAAGTTTCCAAAGCGGCTGAGGTTCATTCTCACGAGCAGGGTCGATGAATCCCCGTAGATATCCCTGGGGAAGGTAATGATCGCGTCTGCGCTTCTGCAAAGCCACGATGTTCTATTTTATCGTCGAAGGGGGCTGGCCCAGGTTCGATTTTTTCTACCCTAGCACGATATCGGCTGCCCCAGCTTTCGTTCTTTTCGAAAGCTGGGAACCACTAACCTATCCCTCAGGGGATGTTCCCCGCCGCCCCGGCACGGCTCGGTTGGGAGGGGGAAAATCAGTGGCGCAAACGCCAGTGGTGCCCAACTTTCCAACAGAAGGAAAGCTGGGGCAGCCTCAGTTAGTATGGTGACGGCAAAGCTGGGCCAGCCCCCGAGCAACTTCTGATTAGTCGGCACCCACTGGATTCGCCCTGGAAGACTACGAGATGCGAAAAGGGTTTACGAGAAAACCACAAGCGGACGCACCCGCGACGCGAGTCAAGAACTACATCACGCGGAGCGGGCTCGAGCGCCTCAAAGACGAGCACCGGTTTCTGCTCACCAGGGAACGCCCGGCCGTGGTGGAGATGGTGGCGTGGGCTGCCGGCAACGGCGATCGCAGTGAAAACGCCGATTACAAATACGGCAAGCGGCGGCTGCGGCAGATCGATGGGCGGATTCGCTTTCTCACCAAGCGAATCGAAGCCGCGGAAGTGGTGGACCCGGAAGCTCCGCGAGCGGGGCAGGCGGCGGCGAGGGCATTCTTCGGAGCGACCGTGTGCTATGCCAATGCCGCGGGAGCGGAGCGAGTGGTGAGCATCGTAGGCACCGACGAGATCGATCTCAACCGCAACCACATCAGTTGGGTGTCACCTCTGGGGCGCGCGTTGATGAAGTCGGCAGCGGGTGACAGCGTAGTCCTTCATTTGCCGGGCGGTACAGAACACCTGACCGTGCTCGAAGTGCGTTACCAGCGCATTGATGTGGAGCCGTTCCGTGAACCAGCTGGATCCGAGGCCTCGGCAAAGAGACTCCCTCGCCGACGCTAATCCACCTGACGAAAGAGAGACGAAACGGCACAGGTGGTGAAAGAGCAACGACCGTAATAGCGCGCTATCGGCTTTTGGCAAGCGATGGGAGATGAGTTGAGTCCTCATAAACGGGCAAGCGTCCAGGGTTTTGTCTCCAGCCTAGCCGACTTCACAGGACTACTGTCCTCGAGCCCGTTGTGTCGCCAGTCTCCGAGTTGCCGACGATCCACGAACTTGGCCCAGCCGGTAGTCAAGAGCCGCCCGTGACTACTGGTCTGGCATCATAATCACACGCGCTCCTGGGATTCACTAATGCGGCTGTTCTCGAGAACTGTTTTTCTTCGTCGTTACTAGGTTGTCCCTTAGAAGTATCTGCTACAAGTTTTCGGCGTCGAACCGAAGGACTGCTTTCAGCTGAGACAAATGCCTTCCGTGGAATGCGTCCAAAGCACAGATTTTGACATTCGCTTTACTCCGAGCGGGGCACCAACCGGCGCAGCAAGTCCGAGAATCGGGGATCCGAGCGAAGGCCGTCCAGGTCTGGGTTCGCTGGCACGTCCCCGATCAAGTAAGGGACGTGATTCTTAAATGCCATATCCAGCCAACGAAAAGCTTCATCTTTGTTTCCGAGTCGTTCGTAAATTTTGGCCATGTTGATGAGGTCCCTAGGGTTAGCATCCGGTCTCAATAATTCCATCTTCTGAACCCAATACCCCCGGGCGCCCTTTTTCAAATACGCCTCTCGTAGCAAATCGGTCTCTCGGGCGACTCGTGGGTCTTCCCCAATGAGAGCGGCAACGCGCTGTTGCTCTTCGAGAGCCTTGCTTAACTCGCCGGTCTGTTCATACACTCTTACAAGCCGCCAATACGCGGGACGAAAGCTCGGGTCCAAATCGAGTGCTTCGTGACAAACTTGGATGGCTTTGTCGTAGTCGCGCGCGTTGTAATAGGCAATGAACGCAGCAGTTGAGACATTGGAGAGCGAAAGAGGATCGAGCTCTCTCGCCTTCCTCACCTGTCGGAAAGAATCCTCAACGCGGCCGCGCATTGCCAGGAACGTTCCGTACCATGCGTGCGCTCTTGCGTCGCTCGGGTTGAGTTCGATAGCGCGGCGAAATTCTTGCTCCGCCCCTGCGATGTCCCAGTCAAGGGTGAATTTTGCCCACGCAAGCGTTGTGTGCGCATCCGCCAGCGTATCGTCAATCTCTAACGCCTTCAGCGATGCGGCCTTCTGCTTGGGGTAAGCTTTGACGTCGCCATAAATCCCTAGCCCTCCATATGCGACCGCAAGCTCAGCATAGGCCCGCGCATTGTGCGGGTCCTTTTCCAGCGCCCGATTGAAATACTCGATCCCCTTCTCGAAGCCTTCTTTGGTCCACTTATTGTTGTAGAAGGACCCTTTCAAATAAGCTTCGTAGGCTTCAGGATTCACGGAGGGCGCCGATTGGAGTTGGGCGCGCAGCTGTGGGCTTACTTCAACGCGAATCTGTTGTGCGATGGCTTGTGCAACATCGCCCTGTAGCTTTAAGACATCTCCGAGGTCACGCTCGTAGGTCTCCGCCCACAGATGTTGATCAGCTGGTCCATAGATCAGCTGTGCCGTGATTCGCACTCGATTGCCTGAGCGCATGATTGCTCCCTCAACCACGCCGTTCACGTTCAGCTCTCGCGCAATCTCTTGGAGAGGCTTGTTCGTCCCCTTATAAAGCATGACGGAGCTGCGCGAGATCACGCGTAACGATCGGATCTTCGCCAGGGTTGTAATCAGCTCGTCAGTCATACCATCGACGAAGTAATTCTCGCCTGGATCTCCCGAGAGATTCTCGAATGGAAGCACAGCAATGCTGTCAATCGCCGCCACCGGCGAGCGGTGCAGCCAAAAGTAGGCAGCAGTGAACGCTGCCACTACGATGACCATGCAGGCCATCGTGATTAGGACTACTCGCCGCCGCTGCCAGAGACGGTGACGCTGCCTCGCCGCCCCGTCGGCCAGTTCCGATGCTGTGGCCCGCCCTACTGCCGCGGGAGCGAGACGCTCGGACACGTCCTCCACAGGCGACACGAAGCGGTAACCGCGCCTGGGGACGGTTTCGATGAAGCGGGGTGAGTCTGCCGAGTCATCCAGAACTTCACGGATGCGCGCAATGCAATTGTTGAGACTGTGGTCAAAATCCACGAAGGTATTTTCCGCCCACAGGGTAGCCCGCAGCTCCTCGCGCGTCACCAGCTTGCCCGAGCGCTCGGCCAGGAGAGCCAACAATTGAAGAGGCTGACCTTGCAGGCGCAGTTTTACGCCCTTCTTGCGCAACTCACCCTCGTTCGTGTTGATCTCGAACGCACCAAAGCGAAGCATATGCTCCGATTATTTGGGCGCCGCCGTTGTCGTGCGGTTAGGTCGTTCATCGTAGCACATCGTGGCAGGCAGAGCTGTAGGGGATGTGTGCCTGCAACTGCCCTTGATTCAGCCGATTACCTCTAGAGAAATATTTGGCGCGGCTACGGACGTAGCGTGGATTGACTTCGCGCCTGCACTGTTGCATTTTACCTGCCCAATCCGCAATACGCGCCTTGGAAACCAGCCGATGCTGGAAATACAACCGGAGGATAACCATGAAACACAAGATCACACGAGTCCTGCTTGTAATTGCCTTCCTCAGCGCGACCGCAATTGGAACCGCGCCAACTAAGGTCTTCGCGGGGGCGAGCGATGCCAACCGAGTCGAAGGTAGCTGGTACATCACGGTTAGTGTGACGGAGCCGATCCAGGCGACCTTCGACGCGACCTATGCCTTCGCCAAGGGCGGTGCCTTTACGCGGATCGATGGCCGAAACAACGCGCCAGCGGTTGGCACATGGAAATACACAGATGATGGCGGTGTCGTCTTTAGCAACGTATTGTTCAACTTTACGAATGGGGTCAGGAACGGAGCGATCGCTGGCAAATTTTCAGCACGCGTTATTAATGGGACTTTGACCGGTACATTCAGTGCTGACGGTATCCTGGGCTTGACCGGTTTTCACCGGAGTGGCACGTTTACCGGGACTCCGATCGTGGCTGAAGGCCCTTAGTCTACGTTCGCTTCTAGTAGGCCCGAGGTTGTTCAATGAGGGCTGGAGTCTGAGAAGCCATTGCTGTCAAAACAAACTGTCGCCT
>Ga0210410_10000813_pt1 | contig 31263 bp, 28 predicted proteins | sample IncBWC4MmetaG_FD_161058 | JGI IMG/M metagenome (GOLD analysis project Ga0210410, IMG submission 161058) | Forest soil microbial communities from Barre Woods Harvard Forest LTER site, Petersham, Massachusetts, United States - Inc-BW-C-4-M | ecosystem: Environmental > Terrestrial > Soil >...
CGGCGTTGGCGCGTTTCAGATGCTGAAGCGGAGTGTTTACGAGCGGTGCGGGACGCACCGGCGGCTGGCGATGGAAGTGATTGACGATATGAAGCTGGGAAAGCTGGTGAAGCAAGGGGGCTTCCGTTCCGGCGTGGCGGTGGCGCAGGACGCGGTCAGCGTGGAATGGCATCTTGGATTGGAGAATTTGATTCGCGGGCTGGAGAAGAATTTTTTCGCGGCGGCGGGGTTCAGCGTGGGGATGGTGGCGTTGCAGATTGCGAGCATGCTGTTGTTCAACGTGGCGCCGTTCTTCGGGTTGGCCATTGGCGGCGGATGGGTTCGTGTGCTGGCGGCAATTTCGGTGCTGATCGCGCTCGGTTTTCACCTGGGAGGCGACGCGGTGATGCGGGTTTCGCCGTTGTATTGTCTGACCCTGCCGCTTGGAGCGACGGTGTTCTCGTACATTTTGTTGCGCTCAACGGTAATCACGCTGCGCCAAGGCGGAATTTATTGGCGCGAAACGTTCTACAAATTGGAAGAGTTGCGGCGTGGGTTGGTGTGAGTTTTGACGTTTCCCCGTTGGGCCCGAGCGCCGGTTAAATCGAAGAGCACTGGCATAAAAGCCAGCGCTACATTTCCGCGATAGCAAACCTAGGATGCGGCGGCTGCGCCTTCGGCGGTTTCTTTCCCGAAGAGGCCGGCAAGGTCTTGTTGTTTGAGGGAACGGATGCGGTCGCGAAGCTGGGCGGCTTTTTCGAACTCGAATTTTTTGGCGGCTTCGCGCATCTGGGTTTCGAGTTGCTGCAGCAATTCGGCGAGCTGCGCTTCGGATTTGACGTTGGATACGGCGGCGTCGAGACCGACGGTGTCGAGCGGCACGGTGACGTAATCGGCTTCGACGATGTGCGCGAGTTCCATGTCCACGCCCTTGATGATGGATTGCGGCGTGATGTTGTTTTCCTTGTTGTAGGCGACCTGCTTGGCGCGGCGGCGATTGGTTTCGCTGATCGCTGCATTCATGGAGTCGGTCCGTCGGTCGGCGTAGAGAATCGCGCGGCCCTCAATGTGCCGGGCGCAGCGGCCGATGGTTTGAATCAGCGAAGTGGTGCTGCGGAGAAAACCTTCCTTGTCCGCGTCGAGAATGGCCACAAGCGAGACTTCCGGCAGGTCGAGGCCTTCGCGAAGAAGATTGATACCGATGAGGACGTCGAATTCGCCGCGGCGCAAATCGCGAAGAATCTTGATGCGGTCGAGCGTTTCCACTTCCGAGTGAAGATAACGGCACCGCACGCCGATTTCCGAAAAATATTCGCTGAGGTCTTCGGCCATGCGTTTGGTGAGCGTGGTGACCAGCACGCGCTCATTTTTCGCGGCGCGCACGCGAATTTGTTCCAGCAAGTCGTCCACTTGCCCCTTCACCGGGCGAATTTCCACCTCGGGATCGACCAGGCCCGTGGGGCGAATCACCTGCTCGACGAAAACGCCGCCGGACTTGGTGAGTTCGTAGGGGCCGGGCGTCGCGGAAACGTAGATGGCTTGATTCACGCGGTGCTCGAATTCTTCAAAGGTCAGCGGCCGGTTGTCGAGCGCGGACGGCATGCGGAAGCCGTAATCGACGAGCGTCTGCTTGCGCGCCCGGTCGCCGTTGAACATGCCACGAACCTGCGGAACGGTGGCGTGCGACTCGTCGATGAACAGCAGGTAATCCTGCGGCACGTAGTCGAGCAGCGTCGGCGGCGCTTCGCCCGGCAGTCGGCCGCTGAGGTGGCGCGAATAATTTTCAATGCCGTGGCAATAGCCGATGGTGCGCATCATTTCCATGTCGAACATGGTGCGCTGGACGACGCGCTGAGCCTCGACAAACTTGCCCTGCTTTTCCAATTCCTTTTTCCACCAGTCGAGTTCGTCCTGGATGCTTACGATCGCGCGGTCGCGCTGGTCGGGCTGCATCACGTAGTGCGTCTTCGGATAAATTGGAACGCGCGCGAGGTCTTCATGGCCAGCGCGGATTTCGCCGGTCAGCGGATCGATCTGGCGAAGCTTGTCGATCTGGTCGCCCCACATTTCGATGCGATAGCCGTTATCTTCGTAGGTTGGATAGATTTCCAGGATGTCGCCGCGCACGCGAAAGGTGCCGCGGCGGAGGTCTTCGCTGCGTTCGTATTGAATGTCAACAAAACGCCGCAGCAGGGCTTCGCGCGAAGTCTGATGGCCCTTTTCGAGCATGACCAGCATGCCGTAGTAGGCCTCCGGCGAGCCGATGCCGTAGATGCAGGAGACGCTGGCGACGACAATGACGTCCTGGCGCTCGAAGAGCGAGCGGGTGGCGCTCATGCGCAGCTTGTCGAGCTCGTCATTGATGGTGGCTTCTTTTTCGATGTAGATGTCGGCGGCGGGAACGTAGGCTTCGGGCTGGTAGAAATCGTAATAGCTGACGAAATATTCCACCGCATTTTCGGGAAAGAACCCTTTGAACTCGTGATAGAGCTGCGCGGCGAGTGTTTTATTGTGTGCCAGGACGAGCGCCGGGCGATTGGCCTGCTCGATTACCTTGGCCATGGCGAATGTTTTTCCGGAGCCGGTGACGCCGAGCAGGACCTGGTGCTTGTCTCCGGCATCGATGCCGCGGGAGAGCTGTTCGATGGCCGCGGGCTGGTCGCCACGGGGCTGATAGTTGCTGCGCAGCTTGAAATTCATCGTAGGGTTCTCCTGCAGGTTTCGCGGGCACAGCGGAAACTTTCATTATACCGCGAGTGGCAAATATTCGTTTGAGAGGAAATTAGCGCGGAAGTTGCACGCCGCAGACGGCGGCCGCTACGGGGCGGCGGGAAGCTGGCGTACGAAGAGAGTTTCGAGGTGGCTGGCGGCTTCGATGTTGTAATGCACGCCGTTGCTGCCGTCTGATTTCATCACGGTGACGTCCATGGATTGCTGGACGTCTTCGTTGGCGCGCAGGACGAGGCCGGTTTTTTGCGAAATGTAGGTGATTACCTGGTTGGTGCCCTTGGCGGTGCCGATGGTTTTCAGTTCGTGCAGGCGATAGTCTTCGGGCGTGGAATCCTTGGCCGAGGATTTTTGTTTGAGAGTGGATTTCGTGAGAAAGACCGCACAGGTTTCGGCGGGGGCTACAGGGCACTTGTCGTCGCGGGCGTAAGTGGTTTCCCGTTCCCACACGAGGCCGGCGATAAGGGAGTCGTTAAGCTCGGGCTCTTCGAATTTCCATTTTTCGCCGGTCTTCAGCCGCTTGGGTGGAAGGATCCAGCCAAAAGCAAAGCGGGCGACCCAGAATTGCCAGATGAGCCCCTCTCCGGGCGAGAGATCGTCAAATCCTTTTATATTGCCGAGCCGGCCGTTGCTGAGAATGTCGAACGTGAGCTTCTGTGCCGGCGAGGCAGAAGATTTGGTTTCCGCGGAGGCGCCGGGCAAGATTTCCGTTTGCACGGAGAGGATAGGATGAGGTTTTCCCGCCAGCACCTTTTGCACGGACAAACGAATCTGGCTGGAAAGATCGCCCTGAATCGGCGGAGGGCCGAACATGGAGGAGACCCGGCTTTCTGTTTTCACGGAGCGATTGATGCGGCCGTGCACTTCGTAGAGAAACCTGCGCCCGGGATTTAGCTGCGGCACGAGCTGAATGCGGGTATCGCTGCGCATCGTGACGGCGCAGAAGAAAACCAGGGCGGCGACCATAACCGCGAATTTGGCCCGGTTTGCGAAACCGGGGCGCGTCATTGCTGCTTTCGTGCCTGAGCCACCGGGGGCATTTCGAGGGTAGCGACGGGTTTCTCGAGCGGGCCGCGCAACTGAAATAGGGGCGGCGCGGCGGCGGATTTCACGCCGCGTTTTTCGGCCGCCGGCGGCGCAAACGTAAGTTTGATGTCTTGCGAAAAATCGAGCGAGCCATCCAGACGAGTTTTGACATGAGAATTTTCCAGTGTGAGGGCATCAAAATGCACGGCGCGGTCGGCGATCCGGAACTCTCCTTCGCCGGACGCCCAGCGCGAGGCGCCTGAGTGCAGTGTGCCGGTATCCAAGCTGGCGCCGACGTCCCAGCCTCGCAGCTCAAAGGATTTGAGGTGCAATTCGCCCGTACCGGCAAGTTGCGCGACAAGGGCATCGCGGCCAACGCCGGAAGTTTTCAGGTGCAGTTTTCCAGAGGCCGTGCCGCTCCAGTATTCGGCCCAATGCGCGGACCAGGGAAGCTCCGAAAGGCTGGCATGATCGATTTCGGCGAGAATTTCGTATTTTGGAGGAACGGAGAATACCGCGCTGACGCTGCCGCGTGCGGCGCCGCCGGCCCAATCCGCTTCGGCGTCCCGGACTTCCAGGTGCAGATCGTGAAAGGCGACGCGCGCATGCACCTTCGCGAGTTTTATTTTTTCGATGGAGAGGGAATCGGCCTCCAGCTCCCCTTCGGCGGTCACCCGGCGCAAGAGTTCGCTGGGTTTGGCGTTTGAATCGGATTTCCCGAGCAGGGAAGGCAGAAGGCGTTGGAGCCAGTTGGGACGGGCGCGCGGGCCGAACCAGAGGTCGAGGTCGGCGGCGTCCAGATGATCGGCATGGAGCTGGAACTTCCAGTTGTTATCAGCCGAGTCGTCGAGCGGGGGCGTGTCCGTGATGGAGCCGGACCATGTGGCGCCGAAAGCGGAAGCCCGCGCGATGGTTGCCGCGTGATGGCCGCTTTTCCAGTCGAGGCGAGCATCTTCCAGTTTCAAGGGAAGATTCAGGCCGGCCGCCTGCAACTGCGCTTTCGTGAAGGTAAGGGCGCCGCTCCAATGGCCGCTGGCAACACCGTGGTCCCATTCGCGCACAATGCTTCCCGACGTGCCGCCGGTGATTTCCCATCCGCGATTCAAGGTTCGGCCAAAGGCCGTGGCGGCCTTAAAAAAGTCAGCGGCGTCGTCCAATTTTCCGGTCACGCGCAGCGAGCCTTTCCCGGCGATGAAATCATCGCGGAATCGAAACTCGAGCTGATCGGTAGCCGCAGGTGTGGCCGGGGTTTTTGCCGGCTTCGCGGGAGTTTCTTTCTTCAAAGTTTGGAAAGAAATCTGAACAGGAAGCAACTCGAAAAAATTGTTGTGAGCCCCGCCCAGGACCGGATCGATACGGAGCGGTTTGGCGAAGCCGGGGAGGCGAAGTTCACCCGCAGCGCTGGAGACCTGCACGTCTTCCCAGGACAACGGAAACCCGCGCAAGGCGAAACTTGCCTTGAATAACTGCCGCACGTCGAGGCCTTCCGCCACGTCCGGTTGGAACGCGCGATACCACGCGAGCAAGTCCTGCGCCTGGATACCGGAATCCTGGATGCGGAGATTCCAATCGGACATTCCGGCGGTCCTGAGCCGGGCTGTGCCTTCGAAATGGGAGTGAGGAAGATCGAGGGTCAGCGTGTCCCCCTTCGCTTCGCCTGCGGCCACGTCCCAAAGGCCTTTGAGATTCAGGCTGACGCCGGGATTGTCACCGCGTTCCGTCAAGTCCCAGCGATGGATTTTTGCGGCGCTGGCGTGCAGGGAAAAGTTCCACGCGCCGGGAGGCTCGGATTTGCCGGAATCGGGCTTGCCGATACTTGCATTGCCATCGAGAGCGAATTCGCCGCGCACGCCAAAATCGTTTCCCGTGATCATGCGGAAGAGGTCGGCGATGGAAACTTTTCCCCAATTAACCTGGATTTCGGCGGGCTGCAGGCGAGCGGACGTGCCGGCCACTTCACCGCGAACCTGCAGGGTGCCGGTGGACTGGAGCGGGACGCCGCTGCGCCAGGGCTGGGCCTCCAACCGCAATTGCCAGCGGCCGGGGCTCATTTGCTCGACGCTTCCGGAGACGCTGGTGAAAGCAAACGGACGCTTTTCGTCGCCGGTTTTGAAATTGATGCGACCGTCGTCAAATTCGATTTTTTGCAGGTGATTGCCGGAGCCGGCGGGACTTTGCGGCCCGTAGGAAATTGCCGCGGCGGGGGAATTTGTCTGCGACGGGGGCAACCACCCTTCCAGATTCCAGCGGCCCTGTTCGTTGCGCACAAGAATCAGGCTGGGGCGCAAGAGCGAAATCGTGCCGAAATCGAAGTGGCCGCGCAACAGGCCAAGCCACCGCACGCTGGCGGTCAGGCGGTCCGCGCGAAGGAAATATTCGTGGCCAAACGAGGGATTTTCATTGATGCTGACGCCCTCCACATCCACTCGCGGGAAGGGAAGGATATCCATGGAAAAACTGCGCGCTTCCACGGGCCGCCCGAAGGATTTTTCAAGGTGGGCGAGAAGGTAAGTTCTCATGCGCCGGGTTTGCAGGAGAAAAGGCAGGCCCAGTTGCGCGAGGACGAGCAGGATCACCAGGGCGCCGATCCATTTGCCGTAAATACGAAAGCGAGGCATGAGGTTGAAGTTTCTCAAAAGTGAGGGCGAAAAAACAGGTCCACCGCAAAGTCTCTCGTGTCAATGCATGCCGGCTGGAAGCCGGCGCTACCAATTGCGCAAAGGGGTCAATGAACGGTGTGGAGCATGCGGCTCCAGCGTGTGCGCGCGGGAAGGTGAGTGATAGTGTCGAAAATGGCGAGGATGCGCTCGCCGAAGGAGGAGTCCGAATAATCGTTGCTGGTGGCGTCGACGGACCAGTAGATGAGGAATGGCCGGCCCATGATGGCCTCGCGGTCGACGAAGCCCCAGTAGCGGCTGTCGGAGCTGTGGTCGCGATTGTCGCCCATGGCGAAATATTTGCCGGGCGGGACCACGAGTTCGTCACCCTGAATGTATTTGCGGATTTCGTGGGCCCATTCGATCTGCACCGGCGGAATGAAAAGCTGGTTGCTGGGCGGCGGAAAAGTATAGTTCAGCGGGTCGTAGCCGGAAGCGGGATCGTGGACGACGTAGGGTTCATTGAGGGCTTTGCCATTAATGAACACCTGCTGATCCACAATTTTCACACGGTCGCCGGGGAGCCCGATAACGCGTTTTACGAAATGCGGATGATCCTGGTAGGGATATTTGAAGACGATGATGTCTCCGCGCTGGAGATCGCGGTAAGGCAAATACTTTTCGTACCAATGGCCGCGCCCTCCGAAAATGAATTTGTTGACCAGGAGATGATCGCCGACAAGGAGGGTTTTCTCCATGGAGGGAGAAGGGATCTTGAAAGCCTGGACCACGAAGCTGGTGCCGAAAAGGGCGAGGATTACAGTCACAAGGAGCGATTCGAGATATTCCGAGAGAGTGGTGTAATTTTCGTGAGCGGATTCGGCCGCTGCGGCAGGGGACACGGGTTCGTGCGCCACGGCTGTGGGTTCGTGGACGAGCGATTCATCCTGCATTCGGTCCGACCTCTTCGCCTTGTTTTGTTTCGGCCTGCAGAAGTTTTTCAAGCGCCCTGCGGGCGGCTTTCTGCTCCGCATCTTTTTTGGTGGTGCCTTCGGCGCTGGACATAAATTCGCCTTTCACCCAGACCTCCACGCGAAAAGTTTTCTGGTGGTCCGGGCCGGTTTCTCCCGCCAGGCGATATTCGGCGGGTTGATTGCCCTTGGCTTGCAGAAATTCCTGCAGCGCGCTTTTGCGGTCCGATTCCGAAATGCGGTCGCCATCTTCGAGCACCTGCTCGAAGACCGTGCGTTTCAGCAAGTTGCGAGCCGGAGCGAGGCCGCCATCGAGATAAATGGCGGCAACAATGGCTTCGAACGCATCCGCCAGCAGAGCCGGCTTGTCGCGCCCCCCGGTCTTTTCCTCGCCCCGGCCGAGGCGCAGATGCTCGCCGAGGTGCAATCCCCGCGCGGCAATTTCCAGGGAGTGCGCGTTAACTATGCGCGCGCGGCTTTTCGAAAGCTGTCCCTCGGTCCATTCGGGATAATTCAGCAGCAGGTGCTCGCTGGTAAGAAGTTCCAGCACGGCATCGCCCAGGAATTCCAGCCGTTCGTTGTCCTGCACGATGGAACCGGCGAAGGCGATGTCTTCGCCTCGAGCGGCGCGAAGTTCCGGAATTGCCGAACTGTGTGTCAGCGCGCGGTCCAGTAGGAGCGGGTCACGAAAGGCGTACCCGAGGCGTTCCAGCAACCGGTCATCTTCACCGCGGATCATGGTTTCCGTTCGTTCACCGTGCCGCGGCACGGTGAAATTACTTGGGCGCGCTCAACTGCGTGGTGGCCATCTTTTTGGCTTCGTCGGCGCCGGACTTGCAGGTGGTCTGCAAGCCGCCAGGGACGGCGGCACACTTCGTGAACGCGTTGACCGCATCCTCGAAATGAGAAGTTTTCTCGTTTGAGAGAGCCAGCAGGTAAAAATTCACGGGATCGGGAACGGGGTCGAGCTTCACGGCCTGCTCAAAATTGGGGATGGCCTCGGCAAATTTCGAGCGGCGAAAGGCCACCAATCCCAGGCCACTGTAGGCGAGAGCCGAGGTTTGGTCTTTGGCCCTGAGAAAATCGGCATCGCTCAGTTCCGCCGGCTTCACGAGGGTGGGCAAAATTTCCAGAGCTTTCTTGGAGTATTGCTCGGCCTTTTCCAGACGTTTTTGCGGTTCGGGGGTGGAGGCGTTCATCGCTCGGGGAAGCGTGGAGCCCATGATGGCGAGAGTTTGCGCGTCATTGGGGTTCAGTTCAATTTCCTTGTCGCCAACAGTTTCCATCTTTTCCATCTGGCCCTGGCTCAGGTAGCCGCGAACCAGCATGGCGTACACTTCGGGGCGATAGCGGCTTTGCGGATACTTTTGCAGGAAGTCCTCGCCGAGCTGGTTTTTCTTGGTCATATCGGTAATCGGCGCGGAGCGGAACGCTTTGATGGCGGCGTCTTCCTCGGCGTTGACCGGCGGTGGGGTGTTGTCCAGGGTGAGAGGAGTTACTTCGGCAGGCTTGTCCTGCTTTTTCTCGGGATTCAAAGTCGGGGCGGTCTGCTGGGGGTTCTGAGCGGAAGTGCGCGCTCCACAGACAAGAACTCCTCCCGCGAAGATCAACGTTGCGATTTGCACTGATCTTTTCATAATTATTTCTTCCTCCGTTTTACGGCCGCTCAGTGGATTTTCTGAGATTCAAGTCGCCCAATTCCTTCTGGGCTGCCTGTTGGGCCTTGGCTGGGGCACCCTGTACCGCGAGCGCCGCCTGATATTCCGATTTCGACTGCTCCAATTGCCCTTCGTTGTCGAGAACTCTTGCGAGATAAACGTGGGACCATGCCAGCACCATCGGATCCTGCGTTGCGGCGTGTTCCCCGGCGGTGAGGCGGCCGAAAACTTCCTTTGCGCGCGGGCCGTCGTGATCGAGCAGCGCAACCAGCCCAAGCCCGTACCATGCGCGAATCTGATCGGGGAACTTGGCCAGCACATTCTTGAAAGCGGCTTCGGCGGCGCGAGGATTGCGGTCGGCGATGAACCGTTCGCCATCGGTGAGCTGCGCGATGGTGGCGGAATCATCCGGCAACGTTGTGGGGGCCGAGCGCCGCTTGCGGTTAAGATTTTCGGTGGCAAGTTGCGCGGATTGTTCGGGGGTAGTCTCCGGGGCGAACTTGAGCGCGGTTGCGCGGGCGACTTCGGTCTTCACATCGATGTTGCGCAGCAGGTCGGGGAAATAGTTGCGCATGGATGGTTCGTTTTTTTCATAGTCGGTGAGGCCCTTGAAAATCGGGCGCACCATCACATAGCCGTCGGCGTCATCGGAATTCAGAGCCGCGTCGCGTTCGCCGGGCGACATGCGCTTGATCTTTAATTCCACGGCGCGGACGGTGCACTCCGCAAACCAGGAGGGGAAGTCGTCGCGAAGATCGGCGGGAAGCCTGGGCGCTTTGGCGGCAACCTCGTAGATCGGGCGCTTCACCGCAATGATGTGGGGGTACATGAGCGGAAGCGGGTCGAGAAGGTAATGAAGGAAAGCGTGGCGGACGACATCGGTGGGGATGTCTTCGCTGCCGCTCAGGATGATCGCGTAGTGGTCGCCGAAATTGCGGACGTTTGTGATGCGGCCCACAAGCGGCTCGACGATGATGGAAAACGTACGCATCTGGCCGGGATTATTAAGTTCGCGCAAATAGGTATTGGCAACCAGGACGATTTGCGAGATGGGGTCGTGGAGGCGCTCGATTTCCTGGTTGTAAATGGACTGGACCTGGCGCCAGAGCAGCCCGATGTTCTGCTCGGTGTAATACGCGGAAAGAATTTCGCTGAAGCCTTCGAGAGTCAGCATGTCGGGAGGAAGTTCGTCGCGGCGGAGAACCGGCAGGAATTTTGGCGCGGGGCCCGAGACGATGCCGAACCAGACGTAGCGGGAGAGCATTTCGGCGGTGTCGCGGGATTCGTGCTTTTGGTAGAACTGGCGCACCGCGTCAACTGCGGGACCTTTTTGCTGGCGCAAGCGGTCGCGCATTTGGCCGCGAAAGGCGGACCAGTTGTCGGTGCTGACGTTACTTTCGAAACCGGAGGCGTAGAGGGCGCACATGGTGGTGAACATGGCTTCATTGCCGTCCACGGTGATGTTGGTGGCCGGGACGATATGGGGACGTGGGCGCGGGAGCGGAGCTTGCGCGAAGGCCACGGCGGTCAGGAGGACAAACGACAACAATCCCATAACTGCTTTTTCTAAATGCTTGAAGGTCATCTGGTCTTGCCGCACACGGCAGTCTGCCACGTTAGTGGGAACAGTATGGCCGGCTCATGAGTCTTGGATGGCGGTATCCCCTGTGGATACGGACATACACGAATCGCGGTGTCGCAGCCTTTTGCCAATGTACAGGCGCTCCCCCTGGTAGTCAAGGATGTGGACATTCATAAACATGCGGAAATTCTTAATAGGAATGGATGCCGGACAGGGATGAATTCGTTGTCTGGAGGCTCGGGGATGCGCGAGGCCGGTCGAGCAACTCCGTGGCTTGCGCTGGTATCAATCCTTCTGTTAGGAATAAAGAAATCCCCGCCCAGGAAGGAACGATTCATGAAGGGCAAGTCAGGCTTGGGACTCTTCCTGGGTTCCGCGATTTTTCTTTCCGCTCTAATACCCGCTTTGGCTCAGTCGACTGGAGATGTGAGTTCGCCGCCCGCGCAGCAGCCCGCTGTTGCGGCCGAAGCGAAGACGGTGGCGCCCCCGAATGCGGGCAAGGTGATTCAAACGAAGGATTTCACATTAGAGGGCGCCAAGATCTGGGTGGACACGGGTATCAGCCTGGAGCCGGGGCAAAAGTTCGTGGTGACTTCGGAAGGCACGCTGCGCTATGCGGATGCCAAGACGGATAATGGCCCGGAAGGATTAACGCGTAACTTCAAGGACCTGATTCGGATCCTGCCGTACAACGGCGCGGGACGTGGAGCGGTGATTGGAAGAATCGGGGACGCGGATATCGCGCAGCCGTTTGTGATCGGCGCGAAGAAGGAGATTGTTGCGCCGGTGAGCGGAAAACTGGCGCTGGGAATCAACCAGTCGGAAGTGGATGAAGGGACGGGTTCATACACGGTGAAGGTGGAGGTTTATGCCGCGGATACTTCCACGCCACGCGAAATTGCCAAAGAGGTTTCAAGTATTCCGGGCGTGGACAATAAACTGTTTGAAAAGATTCCGCGGCGCATCGGCGACAAGGATGGGAACGCGGGAGACATGGTGAATTTTCTGATTTTGGGCGACGAAGACCAGATGAAGAAAGTGTTCACCACGGCGGGGTGGGTGAAGGTGGACGCGAGCGTGGCGGAGACGGTGTTGGCTGGGTTCATTGCCAGCATGTCCAAGGAATCGTATCTGACGATGCCGATGAGCCCGCTCTATCTGTTCGGACGGCCGCAGGATTATGGATGGGCGCATGCCGAGCCGATTACGGTGGTGGCTTCGCGGAATCACCTGCGGGTGTGGAAGGCGCCGTTCACAGTGAATGGACAGATGCTCTGGGTGGGCGCGGCTACGCATGACATCGGGTTTGAGAAGGACCAGCGGAACAACGGGCTGACGCACAAGATCGATCCGGATATTGATCTGGAGAAGGATTACGTGCAGAAAACGCTTTCGAGCACGGGGCTGGTTGCGCAAGTGACGCACTTCCTGCCGAAACAGCCGATGCTGGAGGCGAAGACGGCGACAGGCGGGTCGTTTCACTCGAACGGGCAGGTGCTGGTGATGAAGTTGTCGGAAGCGGGGAAGAGTTCGACGGCGGAGAACAAGTAGAGCGCGTGGCAGCCAGAGAGATTAGTTTGGGCGAAGAAGTAGAGATCGCAAAAGCGGAAGCAGAGCTTCCGCACTCCAAAGTGGGCCACCTGAAGGTGGCCGCTACGTTGGTTCGCGGAGGGATTTGCGGGGGAGGAGGGCGGTTTTGCCGTAGTGTTCGCCCTCGAGGATGCGGACTTCGAGCCAGCCCTGGGGGCCATCGGCGGAGAGCACGCGCACCTGCTTTCCCGCTTCGATCAACAGCAGGCGATTGTTGGTAATCATCATGGAGACGCCGACTTCGTCGCCTAAGGCGATCAGGCGCTGCCATTCGTCATGGGCATTACTATCCACGGGTGCGACGACGCACTGGATGCCCTCTTCCGCAAATAGCGGAAATATTTTTCCCGCCAGGCTGGTGATTCTCGCCGGAGTCTTCAGGGCGCTTGCGCCGTTCGATTCCAACCGGCCGATGAAGCGGTAGCCTTTCTTCGGCAGCGTTTCGATCAAGCCGGGCTTTGCGGGATTGTCACCGAGGGCCTGGCGCAGCTTTTTGATCGCAGTGTTCAAACCGTGTTCGAAATCGACGAACGTGTCCGCCGGCCACAACTTCGATTTCAGTTCCTCGCGGCTGATTACCTCGCCCGGCTTTTCCAGCAATGCGCCCAACAATTGGAGCGGAAGCAGTTGGACTTTGACCTTTTTGCCGCGCTTGAAAAGTTCTCCGGCGCGCGGATCGAGGGAAAAGGGACCGAAGCGCAGCCGGCGGGAATCGTCGGGAATGGTGGAATTCGCCATGTTTTCTTGATTCTTTGGACTATAGCAAAAAGCTGGAGGAATGCGGAAGGGAATCGGCAGGGTGAGTAACTCCGCACGGGAAGGCGTACGCTCGCCGGGCAGTCCGAATGCCGGGCATGTGTATTTTGGATCCAAGAAAATATCAGCGCGCTGAAGTTCATTGAAAATGCACCTGTTGTTCACCTTGCGGGTATTGTTCTTTCGCAGGCGCTGGAGCAAAGTGCGCAGTGTCAATGGACTCCGGGGCAGAACGCCCGGGTTCATAGATGAAAGCCAAATACCGAGGAGCATCCATGTACGGGCCCATTCAGGCGCAGTCCAGAACTCAGCCGTCCATCCCAAGAACCGGGGGACTGGCACGGATAAATTTTCGCAAGGCCAGCACGGCGGATATTCGCGCGTTGCTGAGCGATCTGAAAATGCTTCCCCAGGGCCACCGCAGGCTGCTTTGTAAATTGCTCAGGCGAGCCGCGGCGACGGCCCCGCGAAAGGTCTCCGTAGTACGCCCCCCAGACCCCCACCCCACAATGCAACCCTAACCCACCACCGAGGTTGGCGAGATGTCGCGGCGCCGATTTCGGGACCCTGAACCAGACGAAGCCCGGGAGTCATCCCGGGCTTCGCTCTTTTTTGGTGGGTCGAAGTTCGCTGAATCCGAATTTTTCCGAGCGGTGAATCGCTTGGTTCTGCATGGCAAAAATAAGGTGTCATCCTGAGGGGCGCGTCGTTTGCGTCCCGAAGGACCTCAACGTACAGTCAGTGCAAGTTCTCCAGGTTGAGGTCCTTCGGCTATCTCCGGTTTTTGGAGTCCGGTGATCCAGACTCACTTAGATTACACCGGAGTCCGCAAACCGGACCTCGTCGGATAGCCTCAGGATGACATTTTCCATGTAGGTTTCAATCGTCGGCGAATTTGACCTCTGAGGAATGCGAACTAGACGGCTTTGCTTTGGGTATTGCTTCGATCGGAGTCGGCGGGAAGCGGATAGAGGCGGAGGAATTCGGGATCGTCGTGCAGCAGGGCGAGGTCGGGGTCGCGGCGGGCCCAGACGGAATCTTTAAAGCCGGCATCCCAGGCTTTCTTGATCGTTTCGAGCGCCTCGCGTTTGCGTTTCAGGATAGCGTAGGTGCAGGCGGCATTGTAGAGGATGGACGCTTCGTTGGCGCGGAGGGTGATCGCCATGTTCAATTCGCGGATGGCGTCCTCGACGCGGTCGAGCTCCGCGTAATCGGTGGCCATCAGGACGCGGGCGCGGGCGTCTTCGGGCACCTGCTTGAGATGATTTTCGAGGGCACCGATGCGGCGATGCAAGAGGTTGCGGTGAGCATCTTTCTTGCCGAGAGCTCCGAGAGAGTTGGCGATGGGAACGTAGACATTGTAGTCTTCGCCGCTGACTTCGAGCGCCGTTTCCATCACGTTGATCACTTCCTGGTAGCGGCCGGCGGAAAACAGAGCGCGACACAAAAGGTAGTAGGCGCCTTCGCAGTCGCGTTTGCGCTCGATGGCTTTCTCCACCATGCGAACGGCCTCGTCGTGAAGCTCAGTGGCGTAGAGCACCCAGGCCTGGCTGACCATAACTTCCGGCAGGTCCCAACGCAGGGCCACTGCTTTTCCGGACGCGTTGCGCGCACGGTCCACCCAGATGGCGTCGCGGCTGTAATTGCAATAAAACATCGCGCAGGCATTGGCGCAGGCGGCATAGGCGAGGGCGAAGCTGGGATCGATGGTCACGGCGTTTTCGAACATCTGGAGCGCGAATTCCAGGTCCTGGCGCGTCTGGCGGCGGGCGTAGCGCTTGCCGCGCAGATAGAGGTCGTAAGCCTGGAGATTTTCGGTGGGCTTGGCGGCGATGGCTTCGAGTTCCTGTTGAGAGAGGGTGATGCGAAGAGCTTCGGCAATTTTGCGGGCGATTTCGTCCTGGACTTCAAAGACGTCTTTCATTTCACGGTCGTAGCGCTCCGACCAGAGAGGGAAATCGGTCTGCGTGTCCACCAGTTGCGTGGTGATGCGAAGGCGGTTGCCGGAGCGGCGCAGGGTGCCGGTCAGGACGAAGGCAGATTTTAGAACGTTTCCGATTTGCGAGGGAGTGACCGATTTGTCGCGGAAGGCCAGAACCGTGGGGCGCGAAAAAGTGTTCAGGCCGCGAATCTTGGAAAGCTCGGTGATGATGTCCTCGGTGATGCCGTCGCGGAGATACTCATCCTCTTTGGCGGCGCTGAGGTTTTCAAAGTAGAGAACGGCGACGGACTTTGTGCCGGGCTTGGAGACGCCGGACTTTGATTCACTGAGTTCGGCGGCGCGCTTGCTACCCGAATCCAGATTGCGTTTCAGGCGATTAAGGTCGGTCTTGAGTTCGGTCGCGGACTGGCAGCGCAGGGTGCGGTCTTTTTCCAAAAGCTTGGAGATGATGCGTCCGAATTCGGCGGGGAGTGCGGGGTTGATCTTGTCCACCGGTTCAGGATCGCGATTCAGAATGGCGTCAAAGATTACCGCGGCCGTGTCGCCGGCAAAAGGCATCACGCCGCCGGCCATCTGGTAGAGCACGGAGCCCAGGGAGAAGAGGTCGGTACGGGCATCCACAAGCTGGCCGCGAGCCTGCTCCGGCGACATATAGGCAGCTGTGCCCATCGCCATACCGGGATTCGTAAGCTGGTGTTGCGGCTCGATCTTGGTGGAATTCTGCTCGCCTGGCTGAAGGTCTTCAGGTTCGAACTTCACCAGGCCGAAGTCCAGAATTTTCACTTGGGAGCGCTCGGTGAGGAAAATGTTGGCGGGCTTGATATCGCGGTGGACGATGCCCTTGGCGTGGGCGGATTCCAGGGCGTCGGAGATTTGCGTGGCGATGGGGAGAACCTTGTCCATGGTAAAGGCGACGCGGCCGAGCATGTGGGCGAGGGTTTGCCCTTCGAGAAGTTCCATCACCAGGAAATTCTGGCCGTCGACGTTCTCGATGGCGTGAATGGTGCAGATGTTGGGATGATTCAGGGCGGATGCGGCGCGGGCTTCGCGCTGGAAGCGTTCACAGAGCTGGGTGTTTTGGGCCATTTGTTCGGGCAGGAATTTCAGGGCCACGCGGCGTCCCAGGCGGGAGTCTTCGGCTTCGTACACAATGCCCATCCCGCCGCTAGCGATTTTGCGGGTGATGCTGTAATGGGAAAGTGTCTGGCCGACCCGGGACTCACGATCCGACATGATTTTTGATACTAAGCAACGCTGGTGCAGGGGTCAAGAAGGGCTTTCCAGGCGGCTACTAAGCGGTTATCGGGGCTTCCAGTGGCTGGGCCGCCCACGCGGCTGACGAACTACAACTTCAATTACGCCGGGTCAGGTGTTTGCGGCAGAGACCACGCCTGCCATCAGAATCGGCCGCACCAAATCCACCGCGGTGGTAACAAATTCCTCCGCCGGCACGCGTTCCGTGGTATTCACCCATTGTTTTGCGGCGCCGTAGATTGCCCAGCTTGCCGTGGCGGCGATCAACTCGGGAGGAATGCTGCGCTCCAATGGATGTTTGTTGTAGCCGTCCATCAGGACAATCCGAATCTGATCGATAACCGTTCCTTCGACGAAGGCCTCGAACTGGTGTTGTTTTGAGGAACGAGACTTTTGCAGCTCCGCGAGATAGTCGCAGACGGCGAGAATGACGGGGTGAAAGGCAGTGGCGCAAGAGCCGTCAAAGCGGATTTTCCGGCACTCGAGGAGTTGGAGGAAGCTGACGCGGATGAGCTCTTCGAGAAGGGCGAACTTGTCGGGATAGTGGGCGTAGAAGGTCGCCCGGTTCAGGGTGGCGGCTTCCGCGATCTCCTGAATCGTTATCTTGTCGAACTCCTTTTGCTCCAGTAGGCGTTTGAGGGCGTCCTGCAAGAGGTTGCGAGTCCTGCGGATACGAGGATCGAGCCGTTCGCAGTCCTGGTGAAGCATCCAGCCTCCTAGGTAGGCAGTATAGCAGAATAGGCAGATGTTGACTAACAGACAGATGTTGAGTTATAGTATGCAACAGATGTCGTGTATGCGGCATCTGATTGTTAGGAGGCCTGAACATGGCTATTTTGCTTAAGATTGATTCCAGCCCGATGGGCGAAAATTCGATTTCCCGGAAGCTGACGGCGGAGTTTGCCGCCACCTGGCGGAAGGCGCATCCCGGCAGCACCGTGATCACTCGCGACCTGACCAAAACGGAGCTTCCCGTGGTGAACGGAGCCTGGATCGGAGCGGCGCATACTCCCGAGGGTTCGCACAGCCCGGCCCAAAAGGAGGCACTGGCCGTTTCCGATACGCTCATCGCAGAACTGCAGAAGGCGGATGAGTATGTCGTCGGAGTTCCCATGCACAATTTCAGCGTACCTTCCACGTTGAAGCTTTGGATCGACCAGGTGGCGCGCGCAGGCAAGACTTTTTCGTATGGGGCTGACGGCCCGAAGGGGTTGCTGAACGGCAAGAAAGCAACTTTCCTGATTGCGAGCGGAGGAGTGTATGCGCAAGGAACGGCGATGGAATCGCTAAATTTTGTGACACCTTACCTGCGGGCGGTCTTTGGTTTCTTAGGAATTACGGATGTTAAAATCATCGCGGCCGAAGGGACGGCTCAGTTGATTGGCGGCCGGGTGGATCCGCAGACTTTTCTGGCGCCGTCGCTTGAAAAAGTTCAGTCACACGCAAGTCACTGAACGTCAAATCCTCGAAAATGGAGAACTAAATGAAAATTGCATCGTTAGTGGCCCGCTTGCTGTTGGGGTTGGTGTTCGTGGTGTTCGGTCTGAACGGATTCCTGCACTTCATCAAGGCGCCGATGCCCGAGGGGATTGCGGGGCAGTTTGCCGGCGCCCTTTTTGGTACGAAGTACTACGTGGTGATTTTTGGGGTTCAATTGATCAGCGGAATATTGTTTCTGGTGAACCGGTTTGTGCCGCTGGCGGTGGTGCTGATTGGTCCCGTAATCGTGAATATCCTTTGCTTTCACGGATTGCTGGGGGCACCCGGACTGCCGATGGCGATCGTGGTCGCCTTGCTGTGGGCGATCGTGGCCATCCGCAATAAACAACATCTGGCGGGAATTTTCGTGCTGCGCACGGAATAACCGCGAACCACATTCACGGCATTGTTCCATGGAGGCGCGCGCCGCCGCGGCTTGAGGGTTGGTGTCTTTGTCATCAGTCCGGCGGCGCCCGTTCCGATCAGAAGGAGTCAGTCAAATGCAAATTGGCGTCGATAGTTTCGCAGCCGCGATTCCCGATCCAGCCACGGGGCTGGCGCTGAAGCCGGTTGAGCGCATGCAGAATCTTCTTGAAGAGATTGAACTCGCCGATCTGGTGGGGTTGGACGTCTTCGGCATTGGCGAACACCACAGGCAGGAGTTTCTGGATTCCGCCCCCGCCGTGATCCTTGCCGCCGCCGCGACGCGCACGAAGAAGATTCGGCTCACAAGCGCGGTGACCGTTTTAAGCGCGGCCGATCCGGTTCGCGTGTTCCAGGAATTTGCGACACTCGACCTTATATCGCAGGGGCGCGCGGAGATTGTCGCGGGTCGGGGTTCCTTCGTCGAGTCTTATCCGCTTTTCGGCTTGCGCCTGGAAGACTACGATTCGCTGTTTGCGGAGAAATTGGAGCTCCTGCTCAAGATTCGAGAGAGCACGAAGGTGCATTGGTCGGGAAAGCACCGGGCTGCGCTGACGGGCCAGGCGATCTACCCAAGGCCATTGCAGGATCCGCTGCCAATCTGGCTGGGCGTAGGAGGCACGCCTGAGTCATTCGTTCGCGCCGGAATCCTTGGGTTGCCCCTCATGGTCGCGATCATTGGGGGTGAGCCGAAACGATTCCGCCCGCTGATTGACCTATACCGTGAAGCCGGGCGACGCACGGGCCATACGCCGGAACAATTGAAAGTGGGCTTGCACATGATCGGGTTCCCTGGAGATTCCACGGAACAGGCCGCAGACGATTTCTTTCCCGGCTATGCGCACACGTTCACCGAAATCGGCAAAGAGCGCGGCTGGCCGCCGGCGACGCGAGCGCAGTTTGACGCGTTGCGCGGACCCACCGGCGCGCTACTGATTGGAGATGCCGAAACGGTAGCGGAAAAAATTCAGTACGTGGATGAAGTTCTCGGCGGAATTTCGCGACTGACCTTTCAGATGGGAGTGTCGACGCTGCCACATCGGAAGATGTTGCGGGCGATCGAGATACTTGGAACACGCGTGGCACCGCTTGTTCGCAAGGAGCTGGCAGCGGTAGGCGGGCGCCGGTAAGCGCACGAGAGAGCCGGCGGACCGTCAACTCGGGAAACGGTTACCGGAGCAGGGGAATTAAGAAGTGATAGAGTCCAGCGCCGAGGAGTGCGGCCCCAGGAATGGTTAGAATCCACGCGCCGACGATGTGTCGGGTGACGCCCCAGCGGACCGCCGTTAGACGGTGTGAGGCGCCGACGCCTACGATTGCACCGGTGATGGTGTGGGTGGTGCTGACGGGAATTCCAAAACGAGCAGTCGTGAACAAGGTGAGTGCCCCGGCGGTCTCTGCGGCAAAGCCCCCAAACGGTGTCAGCTTGGTGATGCGCTGGCCCATGGTCTTGATGATGCGCCAGCCGCCAGCCATAGTCCCGCCGCCCATCGCGAGGTGGCAACAGATAATGACCCAATAGGGCACGGAATAGTCTTTCATCAAACCGCCGGCCACCATCGCCGCGGTGATGATGCCCATGCCTTTTTGCGCGTCATTGGTGCCGTGCCCAAGGCTGTAGGCGGCGGCGGAAAAGAGTTGCAGCCTGCGGAACCACTGGTCCACGCGACGCGGCCGCTGACGCCTTACGATCCATGTGGTGGTGACCGTCACCAGAATGGCCACGACAAAGCCGATCACGGGGGAAAGAAAAATAAAGAGGATCGGCTTCTGCCAGCCATGGAGGATGAGCGCCTTGAATCCTGCGTGAGCCACTGCGGCGCCACCATAGCCACCCATGAGAGCGTGCGAAGAACTGGTCGGCAACCCCAGCGTCAGGGTGATCAGATTCCAGGTGATGGCCCCCAGGAGACCAGCAAGTAACACTTTCTCGTTCACCAACTCAATGTGAACCATGCCGCTGCCGATGGTTTTGGCGACGGCAGTGCCAAATACGAAGGCCGCGATGAAATTCCAGAATGCCGCCCAGAGCACGGCGCGGAAAGGAGTGAGGACGCGCGTGGATACGACTGTGGCAATGGAATTGGCGGCGTCGTGCCAGCCGTTCGAAAATTCAAAGGCCAGGGTGAGAAAGACGGTTATGAGTACGAGAACGTATCGGCTCACGGGGATCAGGCGTTCTTCAGGATGACGCTCTCGATCACGTTCGAGACGTCTTCACACTTGTCAACGGCGGTTTCAATCACTTCAAAAATCTCTTTCCACTTAATGATCTGAACGGGGTCCTTTTCCTCTTCGAAGAGCTGCGCGATCAGGGTGCGGCAGATGCGATCGCTTTCATTTTCCAAACGATTGATTTCGATTACGTGCTGCAGGGCTTTGTCCGGGGATTCCATGGCGTGGACGGCACGGGACAGTTCGGTGGTGGCGGCGGCGAGGACTTTGGCGAGCTCAATCGTGCCAGAACGCACACGGTCGACGCGGTAAAGCACAAAGCGGCTGGCGGCGGCGTCGATCAGGTCGATGACGTCGTCCATGGTGCCGCAGAGTTCGTGCATGTCCTCGCGGTCGAAAGGAGTGATGAAGGTCTGGTTGAGCTTGCGGAAAATCTGGTGGGTAATTTCGTCACCCTGGTGTTCGATGGCCTTGACGCGCTGGACCTGTTCGGGAACGCCGGTGTAGTGCTCCAGCATACTGGTGAACGCATTGGCGCCGCTGACGATGTTTTCGGCCTGTTTGCGGAAGAGGACGAAAAAATCCCCATCGCGCGGCATGAAGCGCTGCAAGAATCCCGGCATGTGATCTGCTCCCCCCTGAGGAGCAAAATTATGACCGATTCAGTCTAATCGAGGGAGCACCAAGGCACAAGAAACCCAACGGAGTGGAGAGGGCGATGCCAAAAACTACTGGGCGTTCAGCCACTCTTCGATGATGGTCTCCTGGCCGGGTGCAAGCTGATCGAAGCTGACTCCCATGCCTACATTGGGCTGGGAGTGCACCACCCTGGCCGATGCATCCACGGCCCGGCCCTGATGTGTTATCCGAATGCGTAAAGGGGTGCCTTCATGGAAGGGATTCATCATGTCCAGGTAGCACCCGTGGCGGCAGATCTCGCTGGTCCGAGCATTCATCGCGGATGTGGACGCAGTGTCCACAATTTCGACAGCGGCAAAAAAGGGGAAGCGCGGCGAGCGACGCAATTCCGAGGTCATGGTGAGCGCCTCCAAGGCAGAGTAACGAGCGAGAAGCGTGGAAACTATATAACTTGCGGGAGCCTCCGTAAAGCAGTTGGAGAAGTGGACTGCGGGAGAGGGGGGAAGTAGCATGATCAGAGAACGGCATCGGGTTAGCGCAAAACATCTTGCTTCCTATTTGGAAGAGCTGAGCTTCCGATTCAATCGCCGGAAGCGATCCGATCTCTTCTTGGACACTTTGCGTCATATGGTTACTGCACCGGTGCTTACATTTGAAAAACTGACCGCTTAGGGCTTTCGACCCTCGGGTTTCGTTATCACTCCGAGGATGTCTTTTATTTTTTGATCTGCCTGTTCGTAACTAATAGGCGCTGGATGATGTTCATCGGAGTATCCCGCAACCCCTTCAAAACCGCCGCATTTTTCTACGAATGGCCTCAAATGGTTCGCTACGGCGGCGCGCTGAAAATGGTTTACAAATTCAACCGGGACATCTCCAGTTCCCAAAGAACGCCACCGTGGATTGGGATGCCTTTGCAAAACGTATATTTCAGCCTCTCCGCTGCAGTACCTGCAAGACTCAATGGCCTGTTGCAAGGTAAAACCGGCGACCTTTGCTGTATAAGTCCAATCAGCATCTGTTTCGTGCAGTCGGTCCATGAAATAAACTGCGATTTCTCCCCCAATTCCAGCGTAGGCGATACGATCTTGAGGCTGCGGAACGCGTTTTGCAGTGGAAATGAGATGCAGTCCATCGCTACATGATGCACCGACGATAAGTGAGATTCCTTCGCTCGCACGGTCTTTGTCGATATATTTTGTATGCACCTCGTCCAAAACGCTGTCCGTAACATCCATCAAAACTTGGCCATTGACCGCAAGTACATCTTGTAAGTTCTTCTCGATGGTGTGCATTGCATTGTCTGCAACAGCAGCATCTCCGGCGCCACCCACGACGACAGTCCAGTCTCTACCAGTCGTAATAAGTCGCAACTTCGTAACGGACCGTTTTGAAATGTAACCAGCCTCTTCCTGTTCCGCCCCTATCAACACACAGTTGTCTGATTTAAGTCCGATAATCAGTGTCATGCCGCGTCTCCGTGGGCCGCCAACAAGTTCCGGCTTCGGCCTCAACAGAGGATTCGGTAAATCCTTCCTTTTGTAAAGTGAGTAATAATGAAAAAGGTTGACACGCCAAAATGTAAGTGTTAGCTTACCGTAAGTGGATGCTTACATACAAAACGGACTCTCGGCGCTGGGCGACCCGACCCGGCTGGCGATCTTTGAAATGCTGGGCGATCATCCCCAAGCGGTGAACCAACTGGCCGCAGGCTTGCCGGTTTCGCGGCCGGCCGTTTCGCAACATCTGCGGGTGCTGAAGGACGCGCGACTGGTGCGCGACCGCCGCGCGGGCACGCGGCGGATTTACGAATTGAATCCCGAAGGGCTGGCGCTGCTGCGGGACCACTTCGCGCAGCTGTGGGACCAGGCGCTTTCCGCGTTCAAAAAATTTGCCGAAGAAGAACACCAAAAGGAGAAGAACAATGGCTCCCGAAGCAGCGCAGTCCACAGCAGTAAGAAAAACGATTCACGTAAACGTCCCCGTTGAGAAGGCGTTCCAGGTATTTACCCAGCGGATGGGGAGATGGTGGCCCGCAACGCATCACGTCGGCGGGACACCGTTCAAAGACATCCTGGTTGAGCCGCGGGTGGGAGGACGTTGGTATGAAATCAACGTGGAAGGGGCGGAGTGCATTTGGGGAAGCGTGCTGGCGTGGGAGCCGCCAAAGCGAGTGGTTCTCTCCTGGCACCTGCAACCCGATTGGAGCTTCAGCGCGGACATGTCGCGGGCGAGTGAAGTCGCGCTGGAATTTTTCGCCGAAGGACCCGAAGCGACGCGGGTTGAATTCGAGCACCGCCGCCTGGAAAGGCACGGCGAGGGATGGATGAAGATGCGGGAGCAGGTGGGTGCAGCGGGCGGCTGGCCGGCGATTCTGGCGCAGTACGTTGAGGCGGCACAGGCGAAGGAATCGTAGCGCGAGCAGTAAGAGTCAATCCAAAACGGAAAGGATAAAGTCATGAAAATTTTGTTACTGGCAATTGCAATGCTTTTGACTCCGACGGCTGATCAAACCCTCACACAGGCTGAGCGGGACCACGCCATCGCGGAATTGGAGAGTTCGCGGAAGGTGTTCCTTGAGGCCACCAGCGGCCTTTCCGAGGCGCAGTGGAATTTCAAACCCGCGCCGGACCGCTGGTCGGTGGCTGAATGCGCCGAGCACATCGGCGTGACGGAATCATTCATCCTGAAAATGATTACCGAGCAGGCGCTGAAAGGTCCGGCGGAGCCGGAGAAGCGCGCTGAGGTGCAGGGGAAAGACTCTTCGATCATGGTGGCAGGCGTGGACCGAAGCGCGAAGTTCAAGGCTCCGGAGGTGATTCAGCCAACGCGGCGGTGGGCTACTTCGGGGGAGATTACGAAAAACGTGCTGGAGAATCGAGCGCGAACGATTGAGTTCGCCAGCACCACACAAGAGGACTTGCGCGAACATTTCATGGACCACCCCGTGTTCAAGACGTTGGACACCTATCAGTGGATACTGCTGACCTCGGCGCACATGCGGAGGCACACGGCGCAGATCCTGGAAGTGAAAGCGGATGCGAATTTTCCGAAGCGATAGGAGTTGAAGCCTTGATAGCAGCTTGCATCGCCCTGATGCTGGCGGGAATCTTCACCGGGGCGGCGTTCTATATCAACTTCGCCGAGCAACCAGCGCGCCTTGCGCTCGACGATCGGGCACTGCTGGTCGAGTGGAAGTTGGCGTACCGGCGGGGATATGCCATGCAGGCTACGCTGGCAATCGCGGGGTTTCTGCTCGGGATGTGGGCATGGCACCTTACGGATAAACCAGCTTTTCTGGCAGGCGCGCTGGTGCTCGTTGCAAACTGGCCGTGGACTATCTTGGTGATGTTGCCGATTAACAAGCGACTTATGGCCACTGCTGAAGGCCATGCCAGCGCGGAGACACGTACACTGCTGCAAAAGTGGAACTACCTGCATGGCGTGCGAACGCTTCTGGGTTTGTTCTCTGCTTTGGCGTTCTTGTTTGGAATCGCAAAATAACGCGCGCGTTTGGCCCACCCAGCCGAGGCAATCACCTCGGTTACGACGCCGGAAAATCCCCGATGAAATTTCCCACCGACAGGGCATACAATCAGGGCAACTTCGTGTGTTGGCCTACATCCGCTTGAACGGCTTTTGCCAAGGAGGCAAAGATGAGAGGCCAATCGGTGTTGCTTTTGGGCGCAGGGATATTGTTCGGGACCACGGGTGTATACGCGCAACATCCGGAAGGTGGACACCCGGAAGGGCAGCACGCGGAAGCGCCGCACTCGCAGTCGCGCAACGACGTGCCGCGGGCCAATCAGGGCAGGATTCCCCCAGCACCCGCCCATCGAGAGTCTTCGAATTACCACCCTGAAGTGGATCGCCACCCGAACGGCAAAGTCAACGAGACGCAGCACGTCAGTAACGATCATTGGTATGGGCACGACCGGCCGGACGACAAGCGTTACCACATCGACCATCCGTTCGAGCACGGACACTTCGAGCGTTTCGGCGCGTCGTACCGCTACCACATCGAACGAATTGACCGCGACCACCATCGTTTCTGGTTCCCCGGCGGATTCTATTTCCAGGTGGCGGATTGGGACTGGCCGATTTGCGCGGATTGGTGCTGGGACTGCGGGGATGACTTTACCGTTTACGAAGACCCCGACCACGCCGGATGGTACATGCTGTACAACATTCACACCGGCGTCTACGTCCATGTCTCCTATCTTGGGAGCTGAAGGCCGCATCCAATTAGCGAGTGAATCCGCGATTCACCCTATCCGGAAGACTGGGAGGAATTGATCATGGATCGAGTAGGACTGTGGGCAGTTTTGGAAAGCAAACCGGGCAAGGAAAAAGAGGTTGAGGCCTTCCTGAAATCGGCTCAGCCGCTGGCGGACAGGGAACCGGAGACAAGCAGTTGGTACGCGGTAAAAATCGGGCCGTCGAAGTTTGGAATTTTCGATACGTTTGCCGATGAAAAAGGCCAGCAGGCGCACCTGACGGGCGAGATAGCCAAAGCTCTGTTTGCGAGAGCGACAGAACTTTTTTCCAAGGAACCCGAGATTAACAAGCTGAGTATATTGGCCTCCATAGCGCCGAGGGCGACAGGGGCAGCGGCGAGGTAACCCAGGGATAGCAGGCTAATCGTCGCTATCCGGCTTTGCTTCCTGCGAAACGACGGGTACTAGATCCGGCGGGGGTTGGAGTTCGTTCCGGGCAATTGCTTCGCGCGAGTGAAGAACGGATTTCATCGGGAGCCCGGCCCAGACGTTGATCATGCCGAGAAGTTCGTGGATCACCTGCTGGGTATCCTCGGCGCGCCTCCACCAAGCGGATGGATCGAACTCATCGGTTGCAATGCCATGAACGATGGCTAATCCGCGAGCGGAGTCGTAGCGGTCCCACAATTCGTGGACGCGCCGGGTGTGGGCCTTGTTGGTTACCACAATCACCGAGGCATTTTTCTTTTGCTGCAGCGTGCTGCCGATCACGTCGAGTTCATCCGAGGTGTTGACGATCGGTGAGTCGAGGATGTGGATCGCTTTGGCGGGAACACCCTGGCGGCGAAGAAGTTTGTAGTTGAAATCAGCTTCACCCGGATAATGAATGCCCATTTCGGCGAGCCCCTCCGTCTGTGCGGCGGGATGCGTGAGCCAAATTTCACCGGCGTAACCGTTGCGGTAAAGGGAAGCTGCTTCCAGTGCTCGCGCGGGAAAATTGCCGCTGAGAACGGCGATGGCGTTGGCCTTTTGCAGGGAATCTTCTTTGACAAGCCAGTGGCCGACGCCGAGCACAAACACAAGTGCAGCGGATAGAGCCAGAAGGGCAAGTGCGCCGAGAACTGCGAAGATGCGGAGTATCTGGCTTAGGAATTGGGTGGATCGAGAGGCGTTCAGAGGTTTCAGAATTGCTGCTCCATTTGAGCGGGTTCGTATATTTGGCCGTCGTCTCTTTTTGATGCATTTGCATTGCCAAAGGGCGGAGCGACAGGTGGACCCTGTATGCACTTAGTGGCCGGGAATGAGTCATTTACCTGCCAACCTGAGTCGATCTTCAGCAGGTTATTCGGGGGAGTTTGGAAGCGTGTAATTCTGTCTCGAAGGGTGAAAACTTGTCAGAGCATGCAGCCAGCCAATTCCCAACCTTTCTGATTGCGCTACGGACGAGGCCAAAAACGCTGTAGCGATTCGAACAGCCAATGGCACTCTGGCCCACCATGGTCGTTTACGCACAATCGGCACCCCTTATCTTGACCAGTATGAGTATTGGCGTAAGCTGGTCTTAGCTAGCTCAGCTATTTTTATTGTTGTTACACGTTGCGATTCCTCTCATTCGGGTTCCAGGCTGATCTTGGCTGCCCCGCCTTAGTCTGAGCGAACCTTCGCTGTAAGCCGTGTAGATGGAAGCGGGCAAGAGGTTAGGTGTCTTGGCACTGGGGTGGTCCCATGTACTTCTCCGTGAGTTTCCCGTCCCCTGAAGGATTCATGCCGCACGGGTATTGCTACCTGTGGGATCGCAGCCTCATGTGGCTGCATCTGATTTCCGACGTTCTTATCGCCGCAGCGTACTTCTCCATTCCGATCACGCTGGTGTATTTTGTGCGGAAGAAGCGCGATCTTCCGTTCCATTGGATGTTTCTTCTGTTCGGTCTCTTTATCGTTGCGTGCGGGACTACCCACCTTATGGAAGTGTGGAATCTCTGGCACGCCGACTATTGGTTGGCGGGAATCTTCAAGGCGATCACGGCGCTTGCTTCGATTGTCACGGCGATTCTGCTCTTTCAACTGGTGCCCAAAGCGCTAGACCTGCCGAGCCCCAGCGCCCTTGAGGAATTGAATCGGAACCTAGTGGACCGCACGGAAGCGCTGGCGCGGGCCAACGGGGACCTGGCAACCGCGAACGAAGCGTTGCAGCGTTCCCAAGAGCAACAGCGATCTCTTTTCAATGCCATTCCGAACGCAGTATGGGTATTTGATTGGGAAACATTGGCCATTAAAGACGTGAACCAGTCAGCCATCGAAACCTACGGATATTCGCGGGAAGAATTTCTGTCCCTTACGATCAAGGACTTGCGGCCCGGCGAGGACATCCCGGCGCTGATGGAACATCTCCGGAAATCACCGAATGAAAAAGGCACCACGGGGATCTGGCGGCATCGCAAGAAGAGCGGGCAGCTTATGGATGTCGAAGTCACCACCGGGGTCGTGCAGTTCGACCGGCGAGAAGCGCGGCTGGCGGTGGCCACGGATATTACCGAACGCAAGAGAAGCGAAGAGTCCGTTGTGGAAAGCGAAAAAAAATTCAGAGGGCTTCTGGAGGCAGCGCCCGATGCAATCGTCATCGTCAACCGCGATGGAGAAATCGTTTTGGTCAATTCGCAAACGGAAAGGACCTTCGGGTATTCGCGGGTGGAATTGCTGGGTCAAAGAGTGGAAATGCTTGTTCCCGAGCGCTATCGGGGAAACCACCCGCAGCATCGGGGCGGATTTTTCGCGGCACCACGTAACCGCTCGATGGGGGCGGGATTGGAACTCCAAGGATTGCGCAAGGACGGCACGGAATTTCCGGTGGAAATCAGCCTTAGCCCGCTGGAAACCGAGGATGGAGTGCTGGTATCGAGCGCGATTCGGGACGTCACGGAGCGGAAGAAAGCGGAAGAAAAGTTCCGGGGGCTTTTGCAGGCGGCGCCCGACGCGATGGTGATCGTCAACCGGAGCGGGGAGATTGTCCTCGTAAATTCCCAGACGGAAAAGATGTTCGGCTACACGCGGAGCGAACTGCTGAATCAGAAAGTGGAGATGTTACTGCCCGAGAGATTTCGCAAGGAGCATCCCGGCCACCGAGGTGGTTTTTTCAGGGACCCAAAGGTTCGATCCATGGGCGCGGGCCTGGAACTTTATGCAGTTCGCAAGGATGGAAGCGAGTTCCCCGTGGAAATCAGCCTGAGCCCTCTTGAGACGGAAGAGGGGGTGCTGGTCTCGAGCGCGATTCGGGATGTCAGCGAACGGAAACTGATGGAAGAGGCGCTGAGGGAGAGCGATGAAAAGCTGCGTCTTTTGGTGAGCGGCGTCCGGGATTACGCCATCCTGATGCTAGACCCCGAAGGACGGGTAACCACCTGGAGTGAGGGAGCGGAGCGCATCAAGGGTTATCGTGCCGAGGAGATCATCGGCCAACATTTCTCAAAGTTTTACACACCGGAAGCAGCGGCCGAGGGCAAACCTGCGCTGGAACTTAAGCTTGCAGGGGAACAAGGGCGATTTGAGGAGGAGGGCTGGAGGGTACGGAAGGACGCTTCCCGTTTTTGGGCAAGCGTAGTAGTCACTCCACTTCGCGATAAGTCGGGGCGCCTTCGCGGATTCGCCAAGGTCACTCGGGACATCACCGAACGGAAACAGATCGAGGAGCAACTGGAAAGGAAGCGAGACGACCTTGCGCGGTCAAACCTCGAATTAATCGCGGCGAACCGGGAACTGGAGGCTTTCAGCTATTCGGTGTCGCACGACCTTAGGGCGCCCCTGCGCAGCATCGACGGATTCAGCCTGGCGCTGCTGGAAGATTACCAAGAGAAACTGGACGAAGAGGGCAGGGACAACCTCCACCGGGTGCGCGCGGCCACGCAGAGGATGGGAGTGCTTATCGACGACCTGCTGAATCTTTCCCGGGTGAGCCGCAGCGAGATGAAGCTGCAAAGGGTGAACTTGAGCGCGATCGGACGAATCGTTGCCGCGGAATTGGCGAAAGGGCAACCAAATCGACAGATTGAGTTTTACGTCGAGGAAGGCATGGAGGCCTCTGCTGATCCACACCTGTTGAGGATTGTGCTGGAGAATCTGCTGGGGAATGCGTGGAAATTCACTTCGAAGTGCGAATCCGCGTTCATCGAATTTGCGCAGAAAGATGGAGAGGATGGCCACGTCTACTTCGTGAGAGACGACGGAGCGGGTTTCGATCCCGTGCGCGCAACGCGGCTTTTCGGGGCGTTTCAACGGTTCCATGACAAGAGCGATTTTCCAGGGACGGGCGTGGGATTGGCGACGGTCCAGCGAATCATCCAGCGGCACGGCGGGCGGGTTTGGGCTGAAAGCGCAGTGGGTAAGGGCGCCGCATTTTATTTTACGTTGCGGGAAGCGAGAGAAGGAGAGCCTAACTCATGAGCAACAAGATAATTCTACTAGTGGAAGACAACGCGGACGACGAGAAATTGACGCTTCGAGCCCTGAAAAAGAACAACATCGGAAACGAAGTGGTTGTGGCGCGAGATGGCGCGGAGGCCGTTGATTATCTTTTGGGAACAGGGACCTACGAGGGGAAAAAGCTGAATGAACTGCCGCAGGTCGTATTGCTGGATTTGAAGCTACCCAAGCTGGACGGATTGGAGGTGCTTCGCCGCTTGCGAGCGCATGAGCGAACGAAGCTTCTTCCCGTGGTAATCCTGACATCCTCGAACGAAGAACAGGATCGCGTCACCGGGTATGCCCTGGGGGCAAACAGCTATGTTCGAAAGCCAGTGGACTTCAACCAGTTTATGGAAGCTGCCCGCCAGTTAGGGCTTTATTGGCTGGTTCTGAACGAGGCACCGCCCGCGAGGAGAATGTGATGGGAGTTCCCCTTCGACTGCTTATCATTGAGGATTCGGAAGACGACGCCGCTTTAATTGTCCGGGAGTTGAAGCGTGCAGGCTACGAAACCAGTTTCAGACGTGTGGATTCCGAGGACGCATTGAAATCCGTAATCCCTCTCCAGGACTGGGACCTGGTGATTTCTGATTTTTCCATGCCGCAATTTTCCGGGACCGATGCGTTGAAGCTGGTTCGGACGATGGGAGTGGAAGCCCCGTTTATTTTCGTTTCGGGGACGATGGGGGAAGACACTGCCGTGACTGCGCTGAAGAATGGCGCGCAGGATTACCTGGTCAAAACTAATTTGAAGCGGCTGATTCCCGCGGTTCAGCGCGAATTGCAAGAGGCAGAGGACCGCAAAGAACGGAAACGTCTTGAACTACACGTGCAACAGTTGCAGAAGTTCGAGGCGATTGGACGGTTGGCCGGCGGGATTGCCCACGACTTCAACAATACGATCGGGGCGATCATGGGCTGGGCTGAAATGGGATACGACGAATCCGGAGAGGGGAGCCGTTCACGCGACCGCTTCGAAAAGATTCGCGATCAAGCAGTGTGGGCGGGGAAGCTGACTTCCCAGTTGCTTACCTTTGCGCGCCGGCAAGTGCTGCAACCGCGAGGGGTGAATTTGAACACCCTGGTCGAAGAGGGAATGAAGTTGCTTCACAGGCTCATCGGAGCCCAGTTCGAAATTCGAGTTCTCAAGGATCCGGAGCTCGAAATCACACTGGTTGATCCGACCCAGGTCCAACAGGCGCTGATGAATCTTTGCCTGAACGCGCGGGATGCAATGCCCGAAGGGGGAACACTGACCATCGAGACTCAAAACGCGGAGATTGATGAACAGTATTGCCATCAACATCCTTCCGGGAAGCCTGGACGATATGTGATGTTGTCAGTTTCGGATACCGGGGTCGGGATGGAGAAAGCAACCCTGGATCGCGTGTTCGAACCGTTTTTCACGACCAAGGAGATGGGACGGGGGACCGGCCTGGGACTGGCAACGGTATATGGGGCCGTGAAACAGCACGGCGGTTTTATCTACGCATACAGCGAGCCCGGAAACGGCACGGTGTTCCGGCTGTATTTCCCCGTGCTAGTTGGCACCGCGGAGGCGCCGGAGATTCGGGCCAAAGAATCAGCGCAGAAAGGGACGGGAACAATTCTGCTTGCCGATGATTATGAGGCCCTTCGAGAAACGACTCGAGAGATGCTGCTGAGCCTGGGGTACGAGGTGATTTGCGCAAAGGACGGGGCAGAGGCCATCCAACTCTTTCAGAAGCATGCGGATCAGATCGACCTGGTTCTGTTGGATGTGGTGCTGCCGTCGCACAGCGGGCCGGAGG
>Ga0210410_10000815_pt1 | contig 31261 bp, 20 predicted proteins | sample IncBWC4MmetaG_FD_161058 | JGI IMG/M metagenome (GOLD analysis project Ga0210410, IMG submission 161058) | Forest soil microbial communities from Barre Woods Harvard Forest LTER site, Petersham, Massachusetts, United States - Inc-BW-C-4-M | ecosystem: Environmental > Terrestrial > Soil >...
CACCGCAGAAGCCAAGCTCGAGCCAGTCTCCACCGCCGTCTTTGAGCGCATGAGCGCGGCCACCGGCGGCAAAGCGTATTTTGCGGGTAGTTGGCGGGACGAAAAAAAGGCATTTGCTTCGATCCGTAATGACTTGGCACATCTCTATTTGCTCAGCTACTACCCAGCGCCCAATCCTAACCGTGGCTGGCGCACTATCACGGTGAAACTTGCTGGCGACCGCCTGAAGAAGTATCACATCCGCACGCGCAACGGCTATCGTCCCCAGCCGAACCGCTTATCCGCGGTTGGCGCCCCAGCCCCCCAGTCCGAATCGGTCCCGAACTGATCGCGCTTCGGGTGGAGAAAGCCAGGTGCCGAAGCGCAATAGTCGCGTCCAGAGTTCGGCGTGCCGGGCCTGATATACAGGAAACGCTACTCCCTAAGATCATCGGTAAACACGGCGCGACTGGCCGCGATCTATTTCCCAGAGCCCCGCTAGGGTCCGGTCTTGCGGCTAAACAACCAAGTTGGTCAGGCCCACCTCAACTTCCCCCAACGGGATTCACCATATACCGGTTGCACGTTATGCGGCAGCGTGGTGCTCACAATTTGCGCTGTTCCAGGAACCAGGAACTTGCGTGGACTCTCAACGCGACAGCGTCACTTGCGTTTGCGGGGCCAGTGTCCGACACGTGAGTTACGCCCGACTCGTTCATGAGGAAATGCTGCTTTCCGTACTTGCCGGGTGCCAGCGGGTCCGCAGAGACTTCGTAAGGGGTCGACGTTGCCATCCTCCTTTGAGCTACGGGGAGTATAGGCAACCTGTAACCGGTTTTTAGACCGCCGGCGAGCAGGGTCCATCACGATTGGTCTGAACCTCGGCGATCGCTGGTCGTCCCACTGTGTTTTGGATGAAGCGAGCGAAGTCCTTCTGGAACATAAACTACCGACGACACCGGAAGCGATGAAGCAGACATTGAGATTCTCAGTTGGCGAGAATCTCGCTGCGTATGCTGTCCCTCGAATCATTTATACTCGAACGTTCAGCGAGCAGTGCGAGCGGAAATAATCAGTAGGCGATGGAGGAAAGGTAATGGAGTATCCGCAGTTTGGGTTGAGTGGGCAAGTGGCGTTGGTAACGGGAGCGGCGCGAGGGTTGGGGCGGGCAATTTCACTGGCTCTGGCGCATGCAGGCGCGGACGTGGCGCTAGGTTTGCGCGATGTGAAGGCGGACTTGGGATTAGCTGCAGAGATACGAAACATGGGGAGAAAAGCCCTGTCTCTTCAGATGGACATGCGCACGATGGAGCAGATTTCTTGCGCCGTGGACGAAACTGCGAAGGAGTTCGGTAGAATCGACATCCTGGTAAACAATGCCGGGATCGCGCCCGAAAATCTGGCCGAGAATGTACGTGAAGAAGACTTCGACGAAACATTGGCCGTAAACTTGAAAGGGACATTTTTTGCAAGCCAGGCCGTAGGGCGGCTGATGATCCGCCAGAAGAGCGGGAAGATTATCAACATGAGCTCGCAAGCAGGGTTTGCGGCGTTGCCGACGGAATCGATTTATTGCATGACAAAGGCAGGAATCGCGCATTTGACTAAATGTTTGGCGGTGGAATGGGGCAAGTACGGGATCACCGTGAACGCCGTGGCGCCGACATTCATCCACACACCGGGGACGGAGAGTGCACTCTCAGATGCGGCATTTCACGCGGACACATTGGAACGGATTGCCGCGCTGCACCGTATCGGCGAGCCGATGGAAGTGGCCGGCGCGGTTGTGTTTCTGGCATCCCCCGCTGCGTCGTTGATCACCGGCGAGACGATTTTGATTGATGGCGGGTGGACAGCCCGGTAAACGCTTCACGCCCCATCCCTCTCATTCGCCAAAACTTCGCAGAGGCTGAATCGCATACGGGCAACATGAAGTTATCTCTCTTGGGCTATGCCAACTAGCGTAAATCAGGATCATGCACTTTAGCCGAGGCGCAGCGGGCAAGCTCAAGCCACTGCTTACTCCGAAGCGACGCCCCGACGGTCGAGGTCGTCTCACGAGATGCACGAGCCGCGCTGAACGGGAATTCCTTGGGTTTTGTGCACCGGTGCTTGGCACGATCTTCCCGACCTTCATCCACCGTACTAAACCTGCCATCGCCCCTTTCAGCAGCGGCAGCCCGACGACACCTTAACCCGACTCTTGCACGTGCTGGCGGAAGACCCGCGAGCGCGCGGCAAGCTGGATCTGTCCGAAACGTTCATCGACGCGAGCTTCAGGTCGGCCAAAAAAGGAGCGCTGCGCTCGGCCCGTCTCGCCGAGGAGAAGGCTTAAAATCGTGGCGATCACAGACCGCCATGGTCTTCCTGTCGACGGCAGCCTCGCCAGCGCTTCGAAGCATGAAACGAAAGTCGTCGAAACCATCGTCGAGCAGCGCTTCACGCGAGCCAAACCAAAACGAATGATCGGCGACCGTTGTTAGCGAACGCTCGGAATGGCTGCTTCATGCTCAGCCCAATGCGCGATCAGTTCGCGAACCACCTTATCGCCAACCAGCTGCGCGGCCTCCAGCGCCGGGAAGTACGCGGAATAATTGCCAGAGACCATGGTTTTCAGACTGTCGGCAACAGTCGTGCCTGGCGGCTCGCGATCGTAGTTGCTCACCGCGCGAAGAACAAGCACGCGATTGAAGTCCACGCGCCCCGCTTGCGCCAAAAAAGTGAGCGCCTGCAAAGTGCCGGTATCTTCCATCGCGCAGACCATGTAATTGCCTTTGCCTTCCGTGTAGTAGCGTGTCCATGCGTTCGCCCACTCATTCATTTTCGAACCATGCCAGAACGTGCTGGAGGAAAGTTGATCGCCCTTGGTTACAAACGGCGGCTTCAGCGCATTGGGAAAACCGGCGAAACGGGAGCGCGAAACCCGCAGAGATTCGGAATCGGGAAGCGGGACGTCTTGTGTGAGATGAAGCGCCCAGGCGACAAGGGCTGGATTCAGCGTGTAGACTTGGCCGAAATCAGTGCTGGCGGGTTCTTCGTAGGGCGTGCCCTTGCGCAGCGGAATATATCCGGTCGGCCAATTTCCCGGGATTTGGCGCGCGTCAATCTCATAGGCAAGGTCGCCGTCCACGACGTGGTCCGCCCAAACAGCGGATCCCAAAGAAACATCCGCGGGATCGCCTCCGCCAATCCCGACAATAATCCAATACGACTTCGAAAAATCAAATCGTGGATCGAGACCGACCGCCATCACCGATGCCACCGCTTTGGCCGTGCCGACGCCCGTCAAGATGCCCAGCACTCCTTCTTTGTTCAAGCGAGCATGGTGGTAGGCTGAGGGCACGGGAATAATCTCGTCGAGATGCTCCCGCTCAACCCAAAATTGGTACTCACCGGGCGCGTCACCTGTGTCCTCGCCACGCTCAAACATCGTAACCACTACGACCTTGATGTGGATTGGTTTGGTGGGTGGTGTGGCTTGCGCAAGAAGCGCTACAGGGAAAATACCAAAAACGCCCCAACTCAGAATAAACCGTTTAGTAAGCCTCGTCATGAAAATCCCCCAACTCTTGATCGGGTTGCTCGACCTGCTATGCTGCGCATCGCCCGAATGAGACTCTATATCACGCTTTGTAGCTACGAAAATCCGATCGTTCGGCGGATGATTCGGTTGTGCCGCGATTTTCTGAAGAAAAACCGCACGAAAAACTCAGAAATGGATCTTTGCCGAAGCCTCGCAGTCCCCAGAACTACTTTGCAGGGAATAAACTCAAATTCAAGACTGCTTGCTCGCATGCAAGGCCAGCGCCATGGTGCTCTATCAAACAAAGAGCATTCATGATCTTAATAAACTTGCATCCCCTAGCGCTTCACGAACTCGCGGTATTAGCACTGCAGTCGCGCGCCCGAGGTGTTGCGAGCCGCCGAGTACAGAACCCAGTCCAGCTGCCAGCGGGCGATTAGTAATCGGAAACTTGAAATCCACAAGGACGGCTAGCGCGTTTACCAAACATCGAGTCCGTTCGGCTAGTGAAACGTCCCGACAGGAATGATCGTCACCAGACAATGTCATGAGTTCACAATGGCCAGGACCTGTGCGCAGCAAACAATGCCGTTGCCCGAAACTGAGGCAATCGGTTATAACCACATGAAACTTGCCAATAGGGCGCCAAGGGGAGAACCATGCGCAGAGTTTTGTTTCTGCTGTTGTTTGTTCCGAGAAGTTTGCTGAGCGCACAAGAACCGGTGCGTGTCGCGAACGCCGATGTCTCCGGGCGTTGGATGGTGGCGACGGACTATTTCGGGACGACGATCTATTATCGGATGGAGCTGAAGCAGGAGGGAGAGAAACTGAGTGGGAATTTTGATGGCGACAAGTTGGAGGGAACACGCAAGGGCAACGCGATCTATTTCATGGCGAAGGACGATGAGGGCGGTACGGACGAAGGCCACGGCACTTTGCAAGGCGGGACCATCACCGGGACGGTGGTGTTTACCCACCCCGACGACCCAGAACATCCGACGCACAAGTTTACGTCGGAATTCGTTCCGGCGCGACGAGCGGGAGCGCCGCAGCGGCATGAATTTGTGCCGACTACTTTTTACCGGCAATTCTCCGCGGCGAACAAGCCAGTACTAACGATTGCGCCGGGGGACAGCATACACACGACGACGGTGGATGCAGGCGGCAAGGATGAAAAGGGCGTGTCGCGCGTGCTGGGCGGAAATCCGGAGACGGGACCCTTTTACGTGGAGACGGCCGCCCCAGGAGACACGCTCGTGGTGCACTTGACGCAGGTCCGACTGAATCGCGATTGGGCAGGGAGCGACGACTTTCTGGTGGGGCGGGCAGTGGACAGTGACCTGGCGGTGAAAATGAAGGACGGCGGGAAGACGGTGGTCTGGCATCTGGACGCGGAACATGGGGTGGCGACACCGCAAAAACCGGGGGAGCATCTGGCGCGATACTCGGTTCCGCTGCGGCCGATGTTGGGGTGCGTGGCGGTGGCGCCAAGCGCGTCGCAGGCGGCTCCAGGGACGGGGGACTCCGGGAGGTGGGGCGGAAACATGGACTTCAATGAGATCGTGGAGGGGGCGACGGTTTATCTGCCGGTGAGTGTGCCGGGAGCGCTTCTGTATGTGGGCGATGGGCACGCTGCCCAGGGGGACGGGGAGCTCAACGGAAACGCGCTAGAAACGTCGATGGATGTGGAGTTTACTGTGGATGTGATTCAGGGTAAACGGATCCCGGGGCCGCGGGTGGAGTCGGAGACGCACATCATGGCCATGGGGCTGGACGGGTCGCTGGATGACGCCTTCCGCGGTGCTACGGCAAACATGGCGGCGTGGCTGACGGAGAAATACAAGCTGACGCCGTCCGAGGTGGCGCAGGTACTGGGCACGTCGGCGGAATACAAGGTTAGTGAGGTGGCTGACCGCAATGCAGGGATCGTGCTGAGAATCAATAAAGAACGGCTGAAATCGCTGGCGAGTGGGGAGAACTATGAGAATAAATAACGGAACTCCCTAACTCAGAGAGATGGAAATGCCAGCCAATCGCCCGTCGCCGGGTCATCTATCACTGCAAGCCGAGGCGGACTTATCCCATTAGCGCATTGAGTCCATGAGGCTGAGAGTCTGTGACCGAGCGAAGTTTCCTCCATATTGTATGTGTAATGCTCCATTGCGATTATCTAGGCGAATTTGAACACATCGTTGTCTTGGCGCTTCTGGTCTTGATGACCGGACTTACGGAGTCACCGTAGTGGCGCGTTTACAGACCTATCCGAGAGGTTTGTGCTTAAAATGGCGGACGCCGCTGCTGTATTCGGCAACGATGTGGCCGTTTCCGCGGAGCTTGTACTTGTAGGTCGTTAGTCCTTCGATGCCCATGGGACCTCGTGCATGTAGTTTGCCGTTGCTTATTCCCACCTCTGCGCCGAGGCCGTAACGGTAGCCATCCGCAAAACGTGTCGAAGCATTGTGGAATACGCCGGCGGCATCGACTTCCTGCAAAAAGCGTTCGGCGACCGCTTGATCTTCCGTAACAATGCTTTCGGTGTGCCTCGAACCGTACCTGTGAATGTGTTCCAGGCCCTGCTCCAATGTGTCCACAATTCTCACCGAGAGGATAAGGTCGGAGTATTCGGTCGACCAATCCTTTTCGATCGCGGGGACCAGGTCTGCCTGTGGAAACAGAGCCAGGACACGCGGACAACCACGAACTTCCACATTTGCTCTTCTTAATTCTGCGACGACCCTTGGCAGAAATTCGGCCGCAATATCTTTATGCACAAGCAGTGTCTCGATGGAATTGCAGGCCGCAGGGTATTGAACTTTAGAGTCTAACGTGACTCTTACGGCTCTGCTCAGATCCGCAGCGCGATCGACGAACACGTGACAGATTCCCTCCCCATGGCTCAGGATAGGGATACGACTGTTCTGCTCCATGAACGCAACGAACCCCTTCGAACCGCGCGGGATCAACAGGTCGACTTCGCCATGGAGACGCAAGAGCTCCATCACATCCGAACGAGATTGCAGTAGGTGGATGGACTCCTGAGGTATATCGGGAAACCTGCAAAGCGTTTCTCGCCAGACGGCCACAATGCTTTCGTTGCTCTTTGCGGCTTCGGCGCCACCTTTGAGCAGAACCGCGTTGCTGGACTTGAGTGCCAGCGAAGCGATCTGCGGAACGACATCGGGCCGAGATTCGAATACCACTGCAATCACGCCAAGCGCGCAGGATTCTTTGTACAAGATCAAGCCTTCGTCGAGCTCGGTGGCTGCCAGCCGTTTTCCGACGGGATCGGGTAGGTTCGCGACTTCCCGGACGCGGGCGGCCATCTCGGCGATGCCACTCTGTTTGATCCATAGCCGTGAAAGCAGGGCTGGGGTCATCTCTCCGGTAGATAGGAGCTTCTTCGCGGCGGCGCAGTCCTCTGCATTGGCAGCCAGAATCCGCTCGCCGTTTTCTTCAAGCGCGTCCGCAATGGCCAGGAGACTGGCTTTGCGCGTTTCGCCGGAAAGAAGTGCGAGTTCTCGGGATGCCTCCCGCGCAGAGTGCGCAATGGAAATGACATCAGCGAGTGGTCTAGTGGGACGCATATTGGTCAAGCGTTGCGGTCCAGGAGAACAATGTTGTGGCGAGTGAACAGGACACGAGCGGTCGCGGCCGCCTCGCTGGCGCAGTTGGCAATCCCTCTTGCAAATTCGTTGCCCTCCACGTTCGCGATGCTTACTACATCCATCAGACCAAATGGTTTTTCAATCCGAACGACGCCCGATGAGAGCAAACTGGCCTTGCCGCACGTTATGGCACGCTGCGCGCCCGCGTCAACGACGACGCGGCCACGAACCCCAGCAGCGTAGGCAAGCCAGCGGCGTTTCCCCTTCATTCGGTCGGACGGTAAGAAAACAGTCCCCTCGGATTCTCCTCCAAAGATGCGCGAAAGTGTTTCAGCTCGACTTCCATTAGCGATCACGGCCACACCACCACAATTCATGGCAATTTCGGCTGCTTCAAGCTTCGTCACCATGCCGCCACGCCCGGATTGCGAAGGCCCGCTCGCGAGAGCTCTGAACTCAGGTGTCACCTTCGAAATCAGCGGGATCACTTGCGGGCGACTTCCTGATCCTGTGCGTTTGTGCTTCGAGGAAGTCTCGGTATTCAAGAGACCATCGACATTCGTGAGAAGAATGAGCGCGTCTGCCTCCAGACCGCTCATGACAAGCGCGGCAAGCCGGTCATTATCACTAAAAGCTAGGGAACGAGGACTGTCGCCAACGGTCTCGAGTTCCGCGGTCGAAACCGTATCGTTTTCGTTGACGATGGGCAAAACACCAAATCCAATCAGTTTTTCCATCGTTCGGCGCAGGCTGGAATAGCGCTGCCAGTTGCTGAAATCTTCTTCAGTCAGCAGCACCTGAGCAATCTTCACGTCGTACACACCAAACAGTCTCTTATAGGCTTCCATCAACAAGCTCTGGCCAACGGCGGCGCAAGCCTGCTTGGTTACCATATCTTTCAGGCGAGAAGGGTGGAGTCCGAGCCATCCCCGGCCGAGTCCCACGGCGCCGGAAGAAACCAAGACAACTTGGCGGCGGTTCGTTTGGAGAGTCGCGATTGCGCGCACAATCGGCTCGATCCGTTCCAAGGAGAGTTCGCCCTGGGAGCCCGTGACCGTGCTGGTACCCAGCTTAATGACCACGCGTTTTGCGCCGCGTAAGAGGCCATTCCTGAGCTGGTCATCCTGATGTAGAGATTCGCTCATCTGGTTCCGGCTGAACCAACTAAGAGTACGACATTCGCTGCGCTTATCGAATTCGAATTAAGCGGCAAAATGGCAGGCCAAGTAAAGGGCGGCTTCTGCGTCTTTCGCCGATTGCCGATCACTTCCTGCAACGGGACTGAACGAAGCCGCTCTGTGGCGGACACTACGCGCTGCCATTGGTGCCGCCCTTGAGGCTGGTTGCCGCCTTTTGCCGCCTCGACAAACCGCTAAGTTGTCCGGTAGCGCCTGCCGCCCGCGAAACTTGATGAACGCCGCCAGTGCAAAGTGGGCCTTTAGCAACGCTAAGCCCTTTGTTTTGGGCGGTGGGGATCGAGAATAATACCGATCGGTGTTTCAAGGACTCGAAGAAGTCCTGGGGACGCTAAGGCATTGAAAAGGAACAAAAGGGGCAATGCAAAGGAATCCTTATTCCCCTGGCGGCCCCACGTTCCGGTAAAGTTCGCGTAACCGCGAAGGTCCAGTCCAAGTAACGCATGGATGGTTTCGGCGTTTGTCAGAGTTGGCCGCCGATGCACTATGCGCCACAGCGACGCCAACATTTAGAATTGAGCGTGTGGATACTGAAGTATCCTTCCCGGTGGGCTGTTGCCGCTGTTGGATTGCTCCATTTGATGGTTCGTTCCCGGATCTATTTTGACGCCCAGAACTTCTATGCTTGATCCTAGATGGCGCCGGCTGGCGCGCGTGCGGTTATATTGCAATGCGTCTTGTCTTGTGGCCATCGTTGTGGGCTGCCTCGTTCTTTGCGGCTGGATTCTTCACATCAAACGTCTACAGTCGGCGTTTCTCGGCTCGATGAGCATAGAGGTAAACACGGCTTTAGGCCTGATCCTTTTGGGGATGTCGCTGTGGTTGCTCTTGCCGGATCCGCCTCGCCGGGCGTACCGCTATGGGGGTCTGTTTTTTGCTGCCCTCGCAGCGTTCATTGGCGCAATGACGCTGATCGAGTACATCTTTGGGCGGGACCTGTGTATTGATCGACTTTTTTTAGGTCAGGACACTACTTATTCCCCGGAGCGCATGTCGCCAATCACGGCCACGACCTTTTTGGCGCTTGGCGTGGCCTTACTCCTGCTCGATCACGAGAAACGATCGGGATGGCAGCCATCGCAACTCCTGAGTCTCTGGGGCGCGTTCGCAGCCATTATGTCGTTGAGCGGCTACATTAATGGAGCCACGGCGACTTACCGAATCTTCTCTTACACGCAAGTCGCTGTGTACACGGCACTTGTCTTGTTTACAATGAGCGCCGCCGTTTTCTTCGCACGCCCCCGGGAGGGAATCGCAAGCGATTTGACGGGAAGATTCTCGGGAAGTGCGAGCGCGCGGCGATTCCTCCCCACCGTGATCATCGTTCCGTTCCTTGCGGCCTGGATTCGGATACGAGGGCAGCGAGCTGGCCTGTTTGGTACAGAACTAGGCCTCGCGTTGAATGTCACTACAAACGTGGTGACGTTGTCCTTCCTAGTGTGGTTAAACGCCCGACTATTGAATAAGACAGAAGAGTCTCTGGAAGAAGTTCGAGAAGCGAAGAATATCCTCTACGACGCCTCAGTGAAGGATGAACTTACCGGCTTGTATAACCGCCGAGGTTTCCTTACCTTCGCCGAAGAACAAATCAAGATTGCCTGCTCGGGCCGTAGAGAACTGTTGGTGGTTTTTGCCGACGTGGACGGCCTAAAGGCAATCAATGACCGACACGGCCATTCTGAGGGAGATCGCGCTCTGAAAAGAACCGCCGAGGTGCTTCTCGCCGTGTTTCGCGAGACGGACCTGGTTGCGCGCCTGGGAGGCGATGAGTTTGCTGTCCTGGCGCTGGATTGCTCTCCGGCGGGCTTGGTAAGAATTAATGCTCACTTCGACAAACTGCTTCGTGCGATCAACGATCTTGCAGAGCCCTGGAAGCTATCCATTAGCGTTGGAGCCCTCCATGTAAACTCGAGGCACCAACTCTCCATCGAGGAACTGCTAGGCAATGCGGATAGAATGATGTACGACCGGAAGCGCGCAAAGCTTGTTGTCGCGGCGAAATGAGCCTGGGTACTCCAGCGAACCGTTACCGCCATCGGGAGCAAGGCCAAAGCATCGTTCGATCCAGTCCACAGGTCCTCCTTATGAGATCAACCAGAATCGCTGGTGCGAAGTCTATGCGCGCAACCAATAGCCCGCAAATTGTCTGACCTGAGATTCGGTGAGCATGCCACTGTGCTTTTTTTGCCCGTGCTATCTCGTGGCTCGGCTTTGGATCCAGGTGTCTAATCGCGAGAGCGGAATATAGCGATTCTGTCTGCTTCTAGCGCTCCAATGACGCTTAACCACTGCTCTTCGGCGACGACCCGCGTGCACGGGCCGAACGTGCAGATTCGAATCTCTCGCTTAACGGCTTCATGCCGCAGCGAGTTCAGCACATCTCGTAAGATGGTGCCTATAAAGGGCGTATACAAATAGAATACGGTGCCGTCGGACAAGTCCGCCGCGCGGGCATCGCCCTGGACAAAGCTCACGTTGTTGAGGTTTAGCGAACGAGCGCTCTTCCGGGCACAATCGACATAGGACTGCTCAAGTTCGATCCCAGTGCAGCTAGCGCTGCTGCAAATGGAAGCCATCAATGTAACGTGACCCAGCCCGGAGCCGAGATCGATCAGGAAATCCCGTTCAGCGAGTGCTGTTCGGCCGATGAGATCAAAGATATGGCGCGCAGGCGTCGGCTGATAAGACACCATCTCGGACTCTAACTGGACGAGCTCAGCCGACGGCTCTTCAAACTGCAAGACTCCGCTGATCAATTCGTCCAGATAGTCATAGCCTCCGCAATTCATGGGATTAGCTGCACCGTTCCAATCGGGCATCCACTCAAGCAGCCTACCCCCGCCTGCGCCCCGCTGAATACCTTGACGGATGGCCTCGTAGAGTCTGGAATTAACAGACTCCAACTCAGCGTAAATGGCCCTCGCCCGGCGATGAAGTGCTGTTCCGATGGGTTGCCCATACGGGAGGCAGGCGTCAAGGTGATCGAGGGCCTCGACACGTTGACGCAGATGCCGCGGTTCGTCCAGCGAACGATCTAGTTCCAAACGCCCAATGAGGCTCACCAGTGCATTCTCGATAGGCATTCTGTCACAGCCTAGTCCGGGTATGAATCTCGTCGTCTTCGCCACACATTCCAAAAAGAGGCGCACTGAATATTCTATTGGAACCACCGGGGGCAAGAGGCTCGTTTTTGAATCTCCGAATTTTTGTACCAAGACCGTAGATCAGGAATTCAAATGCATCCTTGGACATGGGATATCGCTCGCCGATTCGCGGGCAAACCGAAAATGTAGGCGCTGATGCGGGGTCGTCAGCGGAAGCCAGCGCGATACACACAATATCGTTGCCTCAGGATGTACTTTCAATGCCTAGCATGCCGCCTGTGAACACGGTTCACCTTATATCTCAGCGTGGGCTGAAATGCTGGTCACCGGGAAATTCTCTCTTGACTTCAAAAAACGGCACCATTGTGCGCCTATCTCGCCGTTGCACAGTAGTTCTCGATTGAGGTGCTTGGCTAAGTCCCGGCTATGTCGCGACTACCGGAGATATAAAGTATTGCTTCACTTCTCCGAGTGCGGGTTAGACAACTGGATGTACAATGCCGGCCGGAGGAACCCATGTTAACCGCCACTGCCAATCTGATTCTTCCGAGCACCACCACGGGCTCGTTTCCGCGACCGCGCTGGTTCGACACGAGCATGTGGGGGCGCCCGCTCGATACCTGCATGCTCGATGTGCGCTTTCGCGAGAAGTTTCAAGACGCACTAGCGGTCGTTATCAGCGACCAGGAGCGCACTGGACTCGACATCCTTACGCACGGCGATTTTCATCTCGATGAGGATCTGGCGGGGCGCGCGTGGCATCACTACCCCCTACAGCGGTGGGCGGGCTTCGAAGGAGACTATTTGCAGCCTGAGAAGACGACCGCTCCCTGGCTTCACTATCCGCCCGGCACGCTACTGAACGAGATCTATACCGGCTGGAGATGGCCGCACGTTGTTGACAAGATCGAGCACCGGCCGCTCGACTATCCAAAATTGTGGCGGATGGCGCAGGGGAAGACTCCGAAGCCGGTCAAGTTTGGCACCTGCTGCTCGCAGGTGATGGCACTTTTCCTGGACATCCACACTCCCAAATACAAGGACAAGCGCCAAGTGATCTGGGATATGGCAGAAGCGATGAATAAGGAATTGCTCGCGCTACGCGATGCTGGTTGCCGATGCATCCAGATCGAGGAGCCGACGTTCCACTTCATGGCGAACACCTACGGCAAAGACCACGAAGAGGTAAAGTTCATGGTCGACGCCTTCAACCGCGAGGTCCAGGGTCTCGATGACGTCGAGCTATGGATTCACACCTGTTGGGGAAATCCAAACATGCAGCGCGTGATGGAAGATACGAGCTACGCCAAGTCCATCGAAATCTATCTGGAGCGGTGCCGGGGCGACGTGTGGACGCTTGAAATGAAGGATCGCAACCAGAAAGATCTCGAACTATTTGAGCCGTTCAAGCACGACCTGAAAAAGAAAATCGCTGTGGGCGCCGTCAGCCATCGCACGCTGCAGGCGGATCGGCCGGAAGACGTGGCGGGTGAGATCCGCAAGGCTCTGAAGTACATTCCGGCGGAGCGTTTGATAGTGTCGAGCGATTGTGGCTTTGGCCGTCAGGGGTGCAACCGAGAGATCGCGTTTTACAAGGCGAGTGCGATCGCGCAGGGCTGCAATATCGTTCGGCGCGAGCTTGGGCTGCCTGTGACCAATATACCGGCGGCTGATCCAAAATTACAAATAGACGTGGTGCCCGGGCGAGACGTCGCGTGAATCACATTGAGCACTTCATGGCACGCGACCGCGCGGGTAGCCACGGAAGACCTTCCCAGTGCTGGCCTCAGCAAAGAGTTCCAGGTGCAGGAGCGGCTCCGGGGGAACTCGTTCGATCAAAAAAAACGCAAGAGTTTGGGCAGCGAGCCACCAAAAATCAGTCCCCCGTCGCAAAAACCAAACCCGCAACGGTGGGCCGCCGGAAAAAAGAGAAAGTCAAAATCATTTCCGCGGCTTGAGAGTGGTCCGCCCGCTAGAAACTAATTCGGCGGCACTTGTCTTTCCGGTGCGACTCTAGCTACAAAATCATCTACGCAGCGAAGTTCCTTGCGGGGCTCCGGTCACTCGCTTGATACGAACTATCGACAATTAGCAGCCAACTCCATACTTCCCCGATAACTAGCGTTTTATCGGGACCCAACTATTCAAGAGCCACCGATGTGCCACCCCAGTCTTCGTGAGCTACGTCGGCGAAGGATTGCGTGAATGTCCATCGATGACCTGCGAAGTCCAGGGCGCTGTACTGGCGTTCGCCGAAAGGGTGAGCCGTCGGAGGGATGAGGATTTCGCGCCATGTCGGCGGGCCCGCTCGTGGTGACAGGTTATCCCTGCTTTCTTGAACAAGCGGACCAATGCAAGCCGGCCAAACGCAAACCTCCGGAACACACAATGAATCTATAGGAGCGCCGCACGCCGCGGCATGCTCGACGACTTACCTGTTGCTTTCCCAAAGGACCTGTGTCATATATCCTGTTGGAAACCAACACGGCGGTGCTATGAAACAGAAAACGGACGTCCTGCAGGGCACCTTGGCGTTGATGGTCCTCATGACTCTCAATCCTGGGACCGCTGCACGGCTATGGAATCGCGCGGCGCGTCGAGCAGATCAGCGGAGATCTGCGGGCCGTGAATCAGGGGACTCTGTATCCCGTGCTGTTGGGGCCCCTCGGAGAATAGTCGCAGGGCGCGCTTCTATCGACTGACCCGTGAAGGACGCAAGCAGTTGCAGGTCGAGACCCAAGATTGGGAACAAACGCGTCGATCATCGGGCGGTTCTTCGATGTGAAAACGGAGGATTTGTCATGAAATCTCTGAGGCGGTTCCTCAATCGGCTGTTCAACTCGGCGACCAGGCGTGCACAGGACGACAGGTTGAAGGAAGAAGTTGAGCAACATATCGCTCTGCAGACCGCGGAACATCTTCGCGCCGGTTTATCACCCGTTGAGGCACGGCGCCAAGCGATGCTCAAGTTTGGCGGCGTGGAGGCGATGAAACAAGACTATCGAGCCGAGCGAGGACTGCTATTTATCGAGAATCTGCTGGGGGATTTGCGAAACGCAGGGCGAACGATTTACCGCATGCCATGGCTTGCGGCCGTGATTATCATTTCGCTTGCCATCGGAATTGGCGTGAATACAACGATCCTTTCATGGATTCAGATGATCCTGTTGCAACCGTTGCCCGGCGTGAGTGCTGCATCGAACTTTCTGCTGGTCGAGCCTCGCGCGGAGACGGGCGGGTATCCAGGGGCTTCATGGCTGGAATATCGCGCCTTGCAGACGCAAGTGCCGGCACTGCGGGACGTCGTGGCATTTCAGATGGTGCCGTTCAACGTGGGAGAGACGGGCCAGACGGAGCGGACGTTCGGGCAACTCGTCTCAGGCAATTATTTTTCGGCGCTGGGACTGAAGCCTGCGATCGGACGATTTATTCGACCGGAGGAGGCGGAGCGGCCTGGAACTGAGCCTGTCATCGTGATTTCGTATGATTACTGGCAAACGCGGTTTCGCGGCGCGCCGGGGGCTGTGGGACAAAAAGTGCGCGTTAACGAGCGCGACCTTATTGTCATCGGCGTGGCGCCTAGGGAATTCCAGGGAACGATGCTCCCCTTGAAGTTCGAACTGTGGGCGCCGGCCACGCTTGCGCCTGCCTTGCTCGGCGGAACACGCGACCTCGAAGATCGCAGCATCCGTGCCTTTTCGTTGATCGGAATGTTAAGGCCTGGCGCGACACCCGAGGAAGCACAGGCCGAGTTCAGTACGGCGATGGCTCAGCTTGCGCGCGACTATCCTGAGGCCAGTGCCGGAATTGGCGGTGAGATTCTTCCATTCTGGAACGCGCCGCGCGGTCCGCAGCGGATGCTGATCAGCGGGCTAGCCGTCTTGCAAGGCGTTATGCTGCTCCTGCTGTTGGCGGTCTGCGGGAACACGGCAAACCTCATGCTGGCTCGTGGAAGCACCCGGCAGCGCGAGATAGCCGTGCGCGTGGCGCTGGGCGCGGGACGCTGGCGCATTGTCAGCTTGGTGCTCTGGGAAAATATGCTGCTCGCTTTCCTGGGAGCAAGCCTCGGAGCGGCTATCGCAGTTTGGGGCACCACTGCATTGCGCATGGCGCCAATGATTGGCGCATTTCCGATCCGGTTTCAGACAAGAGTCGATGAACTCACCCTCGCCTTCGCGATTTTGCTCGGTGCCGCGTGCGGTTTGATTTTCAGCGCGGCGCCGGCGGTCCATTTGGCACGGCTGGATCCGCAGGACGGACTTCGCTCCCTTTCCAACACGACGCCCCGCAGCGGTGCGCGCAAAGTTCTGATGGGGGTGGAAGTCGGACTTGCAATGGTCGTCCTGATCGCGGCGGCGCTGTTCTTGCAGAGTTTCCGCTCGGCACGTCAAACGGATTTGAGATTCCGGCCCGATGGCGTTTTGCTGGCCGCCTACGACCTAAGCGGACGGAATCCCGACGAGGCGTCCGAGCGCGAATTTGCTGCGCACCTGCTGGAACGGCTGCGATCCTTGCCGGACGTCGAGGCAGCCGCCATCGCAACGAACGTTCCGCTGGACTTGCATGGAATTCCGGCGCGGCCTTTCACTGTGCAAGGTCACCTGCGCACGCAGCCGGGGCAGGATAGAGCCATTTCCAACACGGTCACGCCGGGATACTTCAAGGTGATGGCCATCCCGCTCCTTGAGGGAAACGACTTTGCCGAGATGAGGGATAGGGCGGCGCCCGCACAGGCCATCGTCAATGAGGAGTTTGTCCGCCGGTACCTGAATGGCGCGGATGCGATCGGCCGCCGCATACAGACGCGCGCGGGTAGCTTCGCGATCATCGGCATAGCGCGCAATTCGGTCTATGACGCATTCGGCGAGCCCGCGCAGCCAGCGGTCTATTTCTCGTACCGAGATCTTCCAGCAATCCAAGGCGAGATTCACCTGAGGACGCGCAGCGCCAATGAAACCGCGCTCACCTCGGAAGCGCGTGCCGTTCTGCGCGATCTCGATCCGATGCTCCCTCTTTACGATGTGCGAACATTCTCCCAGCACATCGAACGAAACCTCTATCTTCGCCGGATTCCCGCGCGGATGTTCGGGGTGCTCGGGCCACTCCTGCTCGGTCTCGCGGCGATTGGAATCTACGCCGTGGTTTCGTACGCCGTCTCTAGGCGAACGAGAGAGATTGGCGTGCGGCTGGCCTTCGGGGCCACCAGCGGGCGGGTCGTCCTGCAAATTATTCGCGAGAATTTGGGTGTAATCACTTGGGGCGCGGCGATTGGATGGGTACTTGCGCTGGTGATTTCCGTTCGCGCGATTACGAAGGGCGTGGTCAACCTTCCGGTCTTCATCGGTGTACCGGCGATTCTGTTGTGCGTCGCGACGCTGGCCTGCTGGATTCCGGCACGGAGAGCTAGCCGTATTGATCCGATAGCAGCGCTCAGGCACGAGTAAAAGCGGGACGTCGCGGCCTACGCTTTGAGGGCGGATAGACGCAGAATAAATTCGCCAAATCACACGGGATTCGCACAAGCGGGACAAAACGAGAATGGCGCTCGGTAGCCTCACAAGCGCCTCCTCTACTGTGTCAACGTAAACCGTACCTCACTGGATCACCTGCTTCCCGACAGGCGCCGATGTCGACAAGAATGTCGAGTGATCCGACTTATAGGGCGGGATCGGGGGGGATGTCAGAACAAGCGCTTCCCTAGCCTTTGGGTTGGGCACGCGAAAGCCTGTGTTTCGACTCTTGCTTTAGCAGCCGCCACGTTTTGGGACTGTGTCGTGATGACACGCGGGTAGTCGGTGACGTCTATCTTGTCTCCTCGAACGCTCCAGGAACAATCATGCCGTAGGTAAAACAGCGCTTGGCGCAGAAGACTACGCTACGCGGCGGATCTGCCGTGTCGGGGGAGCCATGAAGTCCGGGCCGACTGGATTGCGAATGCTTTCAAGAAGAATGGCGTCAACTGCGGCGAAGTCACTCTTCGTCAGCGACCAGCCGCTTATTTCTCTTACGGGCGCAAGCTGTTCCGGACGACGGGCGCCCCAGAGCGCGATGCCAACACCAGGTTGGTCGAGGAGCCAGCGGACCGCCAGATGAATCGCACGCTTGCCAAAGTTCTCGCGAGCAAATGCATCCAGCTTGCTTGTGGCGTTGAGGTACTCGGCGAAATGCGGGGCCTGGAACTTCGGATCGGTTGTCTTGCGCATGTCGCCGTTGTCAAACTCACGATCTGCACGCATTGCACCGCTCAGCAATCCGCGGCAGAGGGCACCGTAAGTGAGCGTGGTGAGGCCGCGGTCGAGAGCGTACGGAAGAACGTCGCGTTCTATCTCGCGCTCGAAGAGATTGTAAGGCGGCTGAATGGTGTGAAGCGGCGCGATGGCTTGGAAACGCTGCATCTCTTCTGGGGAATAATTGCTAACTCCAATAGCCCGAATTTTGCCCTGCTCGTGAAGCTCCCGAAGAGTGGCGGCTGTCTCCTCGATGGGCACGAGAGGATCAGGCCAATGCACCTGGTAAATATCGATGTAGTCCGTTTGGAGGCGACGCAGCGAATCCTCGAGTTCCTGGAGAATACGTTGGCGTGTGGAGTTGCGTTCGACCCTGCCATTCGTCCAGTCGATGCCGACTTTCGTGGAGAGGATCACGCTGTCCCTGCGACCGTGTTGGTGCAGAGCTTCGCCCACAATCCCTTCGGAACGCCCATAGCCGTAGATGGGCGCAGTATCGATCAGATTAATGCCGTGGTCAAATGCTGCGTGAATGGTGCGAATGGACTCCTTCTCGTCGGTTCCGCCCCACATCCAGCCGCCGATGGCCCAGGTGCCGAGCGCGATTCGGGAACTAATAAAATTTGTACCGTTGATCTCGATATATTCCAGCATGTCGTTTTTAGTCCTTTCTCCTCGTTTGGTATCACCGGCCACGGAGCGTGCCTGGTGGGATGTCATGACGGCGGCCCAAGTCTTCCGGTTCGTCGAGCTCCGTTTGCGCTTCGCTTACGCACTGCCGAAGGGTTTCCATTCCGGATTCGGGAGTGATGCCTATAGCGCCTTCATCCAGATTTATGCCGTCTGTCGTTTCCCTCAGACTCCGGGGGCTTCAAGCGCCTGCCGGCATTCAGCGACTTGTGCATGCCTGAGTTCAAGTTCACCGCGCAGCTTTGTTGCGCGCTCTGCGTACCATTCCGGATCCCGTGTCTTCACGTCGGGCGAAGGCAGTGCAGCAGGAGCTGCGTCATGTAAAGATGCGGACGGACCGACGACGGAAACCAGTCCTTGAGATCTGCGTCTTTTGAGGTCCTGGTTCGTCCACACCAGCCCGGTCTTTTCCATCTTCCCCACGCGCGACTCGTTTGCCGCACGCGCAGGAATGGCCAAGGTAATGACGGTCATTGAGTTGGCGAGTGAAGAGGTCCGAAATACGATTCATCACGCTCTCCTAGTGTTTGGTCGACGGGGCGGGAGGAAAACCCTGGAACATCTTCTTCACGCCTTTGTCGAGGTTCTTGGTGTTCTTGTCCGCTTTATCGGAGAGCGTGTCGCTCGATGAGCTTCGCCAGATCAGTTTCTCTGTTTTTGCGTCGAAGAGATCAACGACCAAGGTACCGACTTGGTAGGTTTCGACGGTGGTCGTTGCGTCGCCAAATCCACCGCCGAATCCCCAACGGCGACCTCCTCCGAATCCGTTATAGAAGGTGTCCAGGGTCTGTTGATTCTGAGTGGTCTCAATCGCAAAGACTTCGACGTCGCCTCCCGTGGGAACTTCCGTCCAGCCTTTTGCCGCCAGCGTGCTGTTCACTGCGGCCTTGATGCGGTCGACCAAAAGCTGGTCTTTGGTTTGGACCTTTTCCCAAGAGTAGGTCTTGTACTGGCCAAAGTTGGCGTTGTGGTCGTAGTCGGATTTCACCTGTTGAGCGAATGAAACACTCGCCAAAACCAGCGTTAGTCCGATGGATGCTGCTATTTTTGATAGAAACTTCATACTTCCTCCTATTTATTTTGTTGGATTTGCTGCTGTTTCTCCGGTTTGGTTATCGGCTTTTGGCTGCGGCGGAGCTGAAACTCCCAGCCATCCGCCGCCCAGAGCTTTTACAAGAACTACAGTGGCAACCATGCGTTGCCCGTTGATTTGCGTGGCCACGCGTTGGTTGGACAGGAGCGTGGTTTCCGCAAAAACGACGTCAAGGTATCCGACAAGACCCGCCTTGTATCTGTTCATGGCGATTTCTTCGGCTCGCTTGGCGTCGTCCACGGCGTCGTTTTCCGATTGCGCCTCACCCGACAGGATGCGGAGAGCCGCGAGCTGATCCTCGACTTCTTGATAGGCGGTGAGGACGGTTTTTCCGTATTGCGCGAGCGATACGCGGTATGCGGCTTTGGCTTGATCCACATCGGCACGAATTCGCCCGCCGTTCAACACCGGCGTCAAGGCCGCTGCTCCCAGCGACGTTATGAAATTTTGCCAATTGAAGATGCTGCTGGTATTGGTGCTTTCAAACCCGGCGTACCCGGTGAGCGACAGATGGGGCAGGTACGCCGTTCGTGCAACCCCGATCTGCGCGGTGGCAGCCGCGACAAAACAATCGGTTTCGGCGATATCCGGGCGCCGCGCAAGCAGGTCCGCAGGAAGTCCCGGTGGGATCGAAGGTGGCTCGCCGTTAAACGGCGCATTTGGCAGCGAGAAGTCGGACGCGGCTCGCCCATCGAGAACGGCGATGGCGTGCTCGAGCTGCGCGCGTTGAACGTCCAATGCCTGGGCCTGGGCTTTGGTCTGATCCAAGAGAGTCTTTGCTTGCTTTACCTCGAGTTCGCTGTTGATGCCTTCGCGGAAACGATTGGTCATCACGTCGAGGGCCTGCTGCAGTTGGTCAATCGTGGAATCGAGAACGGCCCGTTCGGCATCGTTCTCGCGCAAACTGTAGTAGTCCAGAGCCACAGCGGCCTCGACCGACAAGCGTACAAAGCGCAGGTCCGCCTCGGTGGCCTGATGCACATCCCGCGCCGCCTCGAGCGAACGCCGCACGCGGCCCCAAGCGTCGATTTCGTAGTTGAAAAACAAAGACGGCTGGAAGTCGTTGAAAGTTGCCGCTCGGCCGTTGGTGTTGCCGTTGTTCGGCCGGTTCTGCGCTTCGCGAGTTCGCGACACGCTCGCGCCAAGACTGAGCGTTGGCGACAAGAACGAACGCGAATACCTTGCCGCGGCTTCCGCCTGATCGACTCTGGCCACGGCAACGCGAATATCCTGATTGGCAGAATCGGCTTCGCTTTCGAGCCGATTGAGCGTGGAGTCATTGAAGACGAGCCACCAATTGTTATAGGCGATCGCAGGTGTCGCAGCCCCTTGCGTTGCCGGCGCACTGGATTCTTTGAATTGCGTTGGCACAGGAGCCGAAGGGCGCTGGTACTTCGGCCCGACAGAGCAACCCGAGAGTGCCATCACCGTGACAAGGCCGATAGCTGCGGCACTCGATCGCGCGGCCGCGATTCGAAAGCGCCCCTTTAATGAAACCAGGGACGATAAAGTCATCGACATAAATCTGTTGGCAAACATGCTCACTCCTACTTTCCGCTACCCTGTGGGGTCTCTACTGCTACGGACATTCCATCGACAAGATAGTCGGGAGGATTAGCGATCACCGCGTCCGGCTGGCTTATTCCGCTGAGGATTTCGATCCTGTTTCCGAAATCGCGCCCCAGAGTGACCTTGCGGAGTTCGACGTGATTCTGGCTATTCACCACGCCCACCTGCGGACCCTGGGCTTGGAAGAGAATGGTGTTTCCTGGAAGCACCAGCGGTACAACCTTCAGTGAAAGATGGAAGTGGACCTGCGCATAAGCGCCGGGAAACAGTTCACCTTTCGGGTTGGGCACATCCACTTCCGTAAGCAGCGTCCGCGAGTTGATACCGATGGCGTTGCTGGTGCGCGCGACGGTGCCGGTAAACTGGCGGTTCGAGAGAGAAGCAACTTCCATCGAGGCTCGCACGCCTGGAGCAATGGCCTCGCTGTACACTTCAGGCACGTTGACGTACACGCGCATCGTGGTGATGTTGGAAATGCGGAAAAGCTCGGCGCCCAGACCGCTGTTGCCGGCGTTGATGAGGTCACCCACTTCCGTCTTGCGAGCGGTGATTACTCCGTCGAAAGGCGCGTAGATTTTCTCGAAGCCCTGCATCTGCTCGAGCCGGCCCACTTCCGCGGTGGCGGCTTGCACGTTTGCAGTTTGCGAGTTGAGGTTCTGGTTGTTGTTGTCGACTTCCTGCTGCGAAACCGAATTTGATTGGATCAGTTCGCGATAGCGTGCAGAGGTCACCGTGGCGAGCTGGAGATTCGCCTGCGCCTGGGCCAGCATCGCGCGGGCGTGGCTCAACTCCTGATCAACCTCCGGTGCTTCGATCACCGCGAGGAGTTGGCCTTTGCGTACGTGTGCACCGATATCGGCATTCCAAACGCGGAGGTATCCATTGATGCGGGCGTAGATGGGCGATTCCGAAAAAGCCTGAACGGTGCCGGGAACCGTCAAGTCGGTAACCGGGCTGCCGAGTTCCGCGTGAATGACGTTGACGTTCTGCAGCGCAAGAGTCTTGGTAGTTGCGGTCAGGCTCGCGTTGCTCGCGCGGCGTGCATAGGCCGTGACGAAAGCAGAGCACGCCAGCAGCGCCGGGATCACCAGGAACCACAGCAGCCGCTTTCCATTCGAACGGGAAGTCGGCTTTTGCGGGACTGCACCCGACGTTTCCTGCTCTATCTTCACGGAAGATTCTAATTGTTTAGTCATCGAGTCCTCACGAATTCTGGGAAATCAAGTCCTGAGATTTTTTCTGACCGCGCACCATCGCGAAAACGACTGGAACAAAGAAGAGAGTTGCGATGGTGGCGAAGAGCAAACCACCAATGACCGCGCGGCCGAGGGGCGCATTCTGTTCGCCTCCCTCGCCGAGCCCGAGGGCCATGGGCACCATGCCGATGATCATCGCGAGAGCGGTCATCATCACGGGCCTCAGCCGCGTGGAGCCGGCTTCGAGAGCGGAGCGGAAGGCATCCTTGGTGTCAGCAAGCCGTTCGTTCGCAAACGTGATAACCAGAACGCTGTTGGCCGTGGCCACGCCGATGCTCATGATCGCGCCCATGAGCGAGGGCACGTTCAACGTCGTGCGCGTCAAGAAGAGCATCCAGCAAATGCCCGCAAGCGCGCCGGGCAGAGCGGTGATGATGATGAATGCCTCCGTCCACGACTGGAAATTGATCACGATGAGCAGATAGACGAGCAGGATTGCGAAGGCCAGCCCGCCGAGGAGTCCGACGAAGGACGAGTGCATAGTAGCAACCTGTCCGCGGGTTACCAGGGTGCTGCCCGCAGGCAGTTGCTTCTGAGCCGCGGAAGTAATTTTCGCGATGTCTGCCCCCACTGCGCCCATATCGCGTCCTTGCGTGCTCACAAAAATATCGACGACGGGGAGCACGTTGTAGTGGCTGACCACCGCAGGCTCATCCATGCGCTTCATCGAAGCCAGGTTTTCAAGCAGCTGTGGCGTCGCTTGATTTCCGGCGTTGATGGGAATGCTTCCCAGCGCGTCGATCGAGTCGATGTGGTACTGCGGCGTCTGAACGGCCAGGCTGTAGACCACGCCGTTTTTCGAATTCAGCCAGAAATTGGGAGTCGTCTGGAAACTCGAGCTCAGCGACACGAGAAGGTTGTTCGCCACGTCGCGCTCGGTGAGCCCCACCTGCTGTGTTTTGGTGCGGTCCACCGCGTATTGCAACCTCGGCTGATCCAGCGCCTGTTGTATGTGCACATCCACCGCGCCGGGCACGGATTGAAGTTGGTTCGCGATTTTTGTCGCAACAGCGAAATTGCCCTCAAGATTTGGACCCACGATCTGAATATCGATCGCAGCAGGCAGACCGAAATTGAGAATCTGGCTGACGATGTCGGCAGGCTCGAAGAAGAATGATGTCCCTGGGAAAGTCTTGGGAAGCTGTTCGCGCAACCGTTCGACATATTGCGCGGTAGGTTGATGCTTGGTCCGGAGCGAAATCAGGATTTCAGCGTCGGCGCTGCCGATAGTGCCGCTGTTGCTGTAGGAAAGATTGATTCCACTGGTTGGCAGGCCAACGTTATCGAGAATGCCCGCGAGTTCTGCGGACGGTATCTCCTGTCGAATTACGCCTTCGACTTGATCGGTGAGGGCTGCGGTAGCTTCGATTCGGCTGCCGGTCTTTGCACGCATATGCAGGCGGATTTGGCCTGAGTCAACCGCCGGAAAGAAGTCCTGGCCGAGCAGCGGCACCAGAGCGAGACTCGCTACGCAAAAGATGAGAAAGCAGACGGCGAAAGCGCGCCTGTGCTCCAGACACAGACTGAGCAAGTTCGAATACTTTTCCCGCAGCGTCTCGAAGCCGTGCTCGAAACGACGGTGAATCCGCGCGAAAAAGCCGGGCCGCTTCTCCGACTCAGGGTTCTTGCGCTTTTCCACTTCCGAGCGCAGCAAATACATCACCAGCGTTGGAATCAGGGTTCGTGAAAAGAAATACGACGCCAGCAAAGCGAATACCACGGCTTCGGCAAGCGGCACGAAGAGGTAGCGGGCCACCCCCGTCAGGAAGAACATCGGTACGAACACGATGCTGATGCTCAGCGTGGAAACGAGCGCCGGAACCGCAATTTGTTGCGCTCCATCCAGGATGCCCTCGTGAAGAGCCTTCCCTTGGCTGAATTGCCGCTCGATATTCTCGATTGTGACCGTTGCATCATCGACCAGAATTCCGACTGCCAACGCCAGACCGCTCAGGGTCATGATGTTGATAGTTTCTCCGAGCGCGCTCAGAATCAGCAGCGACGTCAAGATCGAAAGGGGGATGGAAATCGCGATGATCAAGGTGCTCCGCCAACTGCCTAGGAACATGAGGATCATCAGCGAGGTCAGTGCAGCGGCAATCGCGCCCTCGCGCAGCACACCTTGTAGCGAGGCGCGAACAAACAATGACTGGTCGAAAAGCGGCCGTATATTCAGCTGCGACGGAAGAGTGGCTTTGATCTTCGGCAATGCCGCGCGAATATTGGACACGATGGCCAGTGTGGAAGAATTCCCGGCTTTCTGAACGGTGAGCAGCACACCGCGCTGCCCATCCTGCCGCACCACGTTTGTTTGTACCGCGTAGCCGTCACGCACATTGGCGACGTCTCGAATATGCACCGTGCCGCCATCAACGACTCTTACTGGCAGGTCGTTTAATTCGTCCACGGTGGGCGGATTCCCATTGAGGCCGACGTTGTATTCCGTGTTGCCGATTTTTGCCGTCCCGGAGGGCAGGACAACGTTTTGCGTGTTCACTGCGTTAACCACATCCATCGGCGAGAGGCCCTTCGAGAGAAGCTTCTGCGAGTCGATGTCCACCATGATCTGCCGAACTTTTCCGCCGTAAGGAATCGGGACCGAGGCTCCTTGAATCGTCGCGAGCTGCGGGCGAATGAAGTTCAAGCCCAAGTCGTTCAACTGCTGCTCGGAGAGGCCTTGCCCGCTCAAACCCAATTGCAAGATGGGCACGGAAGAGGCGTTGTAGCTGATGACCAGGGGAGGCGTAATGCCGGCGGGAAACTGTTTCAGCCCCACCTGCGCTTCGGCAATCACTTCAGAAATGGCGCCGTCGATATTTGCCGAAGGCTGGAGAAACACTTTGACTACAGCCACACCATTCAATGACTGCGATTCAATGTGCTCGATGTTGTTGACGCTGGTCGTCAGCGACCGCTCGAAGATGGACACAATGCGTGTTCCCATCTCCGCGGGGGCAAGGCCGGAGTAGGTCCAGATCACGCTGATCACCGGGATATTGATATTCGGGAAGATATCCACTGGCGTGCGCAACAAGATCACCGGGCTGATGATGATGAGCACCAGCGCCAGCACGACGAACGTATAAGGGCGCGATAGCGCAAGTTTAACGATCCACATATCCACCTTCTTTTCGGTCGCCTGCCGCCGAAGCGACTTCCTGAGGCTGCCGGCAAAGTTGTTGAAATGGCTTCATGTCAGTCCGCATTCTTTGAACTCGGTTGCCCGGAGGAAAGCTTGATCACTCTCCAGCCGGAGAGCCGCGCGTCCAGCGAATATCCGCCCGGCCCCAAAAGGGCGAGGGAGCTCGACAGGAAAAATACGATCGCGAATAAAAACGCCCACGCGTCCAGGGCACCGCCTGAGAGCTTTAAATGATGGCCGGCGTACAGGGCCGCTCCCGCTGTGCACGCGGCGGCAACGCTGCCCGCCAAAGGTGTCCGCAAACCAAGGATCAACAAGATCGCGCTGGCCACTAGCACCAGGCCAAGAAGCACCGCACTCATGGGTTCCACGGAGGTTCCTGGTAGGGTGAAAAGGTGTATCCCCTCCCCTGCTAGCCCGAGTCCATCGACCAGCCTCAAGAGAAGCAGCGCCAATCCGACGCTGCCAGCGGGAAACCTTGAATAGAGCCTGTCCACCTCTGCCTCCTGCGGCGCGGTCTCTTTCGAACAACTCGCGTCTGAAGCAAAGGTACGCGTGTCGCACCAGCGCTTAAACGCCAAAGCGGATGTGTAATCGATAGCCATTTCGGGTGTACTCGGTGGCATAGGAGAGGTCCATCTTTACGTCTGTTCGGCGAGTGAATGTGCAGGCGAATTGCCAGGACCGAACGCCATCGAACGGTTGGGAAGTGTTTGAAAAATAGATGCTTAGATGCCAACAGGCATGCGCTACGCTCGCGCCGTGGCGAGCTCCAACCGTCCAGGTTCTTGGTCAATTGTCAGCGTTTGGACAGGTCGCGCCGCTAAGGCTGCGGGTTTTGAGTACGCCACGCTAGAGGTGAATAATGCCTCGGCGCAGAGCGCTGGTAACCGCTTCGGTGCGGTCGTTGACTTGCAGCTTGGAGAGAATATTTCGCACGTGCATCTTTACGGTGTCTTCGGCGATCGAGAGTTCGCCGGCGATTTCTTTATTTCGCTTTCCGCCGGCCATGAGCGACAACACCTCGAGTTCCCGCGGGCTGATTGTCTCGTCCGCCATGTGCTCGGCCAGCTTTTGTGCCACTGCCGCAGGAAGGCGTCGCTTTCCCACGTGAACGCTGCGGATCGTTTCCAGCAGTTCGCCGCGAACGATTCCTTTCGCAACATATCCTTGCGCTCCTGCTTCCAGCGCGCGTTGTATGTCCACGTCGCCTTCGTGGGAGCTCAGGACGATGATGCGTGCGTTTGGAGCCTTGTCTCTGATTTTCTTGATTAAGTCGAAACCGCTCATGTCGGGCAATTGCAGATCCACGAGAGCCACATCTGGGCGCAACTCGAAATATCGTTCCAGCGCTTCACCGCCGGTCGCAGCAGCGCCCGCCAGCGTCATGTCCGGCTGTAGATTGATAATTGCCGCTATCCCTTCCCGGACGATGGGATGATCGTCTACGCAGAACACCCGTATTTTGCCTATGTCCTTCATGAACTTGTTTCACCCGGTTTACCTGCTTGGGAACCTTTTTCAGGCGGCGTAGTTTGCGGCGCTCCATCCGCCTTTGGCTTTCGCATCCACAGTCTTCCAGTTACGGAACGCCATTTATAGGCAAAGCGCGAACCGGAACGCGCCAAACCATCCTGGTAGAGGAGCTGCGCCGGAACGGCCAGATCAACTTCCGTGCCTTCCCCTATGCGGCTTCGGATGGAAATCGTGCCGCCCAGACGCTCGGCGCGCTCCTGCATTCCTGCCAGTCCATAGTGACCAGGACGGCGCAAACTCAGGGTTTCCTCACTTATGCCGCGCCCATCGTCTTGAACCCGAATCCGAAACTGTTGCTCGCCATAGCTTAATAGAACGTGAATCTTCCTGGCATGGGCGTGCTGTAGCGCGTTTGTGATTGCCTGGCGGCCAATTTGCAACACATCATTGCCGGTCAGCGCGTTTAACGGGCGCTCGCGGCCTTCGACGATGACATCCACCACGGTCCCAGCGTCTCTTGCTAATTCGTTTGCCGATTGAGAGAAGGATTTCACGAGATCACCAGCGCTTAAAGGAACACTGCGCAGGTCATTTAACGCGCGGCGTCCTGCATCCAGTGCCGATTTGGACAGGCCCAGCGCGCGCGCCAGCGATTGCTTCGCTGGAAAATCGGCCGGAAGCAACTCGTCGGTAACCTCGATTTGCAAACTGATGCCCATGACGTCTTGAATCAAACTATCGTGCAGCTCCTGGGCGATTCGCGTTCGTTCCTTCAGCCGCTCTTCAAAGCGCTCTCGCAAGTGCGTCGTCACTTGCCATACTCGCAGACGATAAGCGCCCGAGGCGAGCATGATCAGCACCAATGCGCACACCAGGCGGAACCACTGCGTTTGATAAAACGCCGGAAGAAGATCGAAATCCAACGTAGCGCCGGATTCATTCCAAACACCATCGTTGTTACAGGCCAGTACCCGGAAACGATAGACGCGAGGACGCAGATTCGTATAAAACGCCTGGCGTCGCGTCCCGGCGTCCCGCCAGTCCGCATCAAATCCTTCGAGCTTGTAGCGGAACTGAACCTTGCGCGGCTCCGCGAGACTGAGTGCCGTGTAGTCGATCTCCAAGTCTCTGGTCAACGGCTTCAATCGAACCGGCTGCTTGCTGTCAACCACCTCGCCGTCAGCGAGCAAGCCTTCGACGTGAACCGGCGGAGCGACCAGATTTCTCCTCAGGTCCTGCGGATCAAGGATCGCCACTCCTTCCGAAGTCCTGAACCAGAGTTTCCCATCGCTTGCTCGAACGGCCGGCGATTGCCAGCCTTGGCCCGGGTTCCCCTTCAGGCCGTCACCGTCGTCCAGAAAGGTATACGCCACGCGGTGCGACGGGTCCCTCGCGGCACGGTCGAGTTCGGACCGGCTGACGCACGCGACTCCGGTGCTGTAACCAAGCCATATACGATCTCCATTGTCCGTGAGAATCCACAACACACGTTCTCCTGGCAGGCCGTTTGCCCTGTTCCAGGTGACAAATCGCTGACCGTCAAGCCGGCTCAGCCCGCGCTCCGTTCCAATCCAGACGGTATCCTCGTCGTCGATGTGCACAGCGTTTACGGATCCCCCTGCTAGGCCCTCGGCTTCCGAATAACCGGAAAACTGGCCTGCGTTGAAAACAACCACGCCTCCCTGGTCAAGTCCGAACCACACTTTGCCCGTGCGGTCTGCGCGCGCAGTCCGAATCGATTTCCCTTTCAACAATGGCTCGTTCGAAAAATCCGTGAGACGCCCGTTGGCCCAGTCGTACAGTCCTTTGTGGGCATCTACGAGCCACACGCCATTTCCGTCGTCCGCCGTAATCACCGTCACGTCCAGAAGCTGAACACCGCCCGGCGGGGGAATGTATCGCCACTCCTCATGTTCCAGGCGCGCAACTCCATGATTCGTGGCCGCCCACAACGTATTTTCGGGCCCCACGGATAACGCCATAGCAGTGGCGCCGCGGAGGTACAAATCGCGATGCTCGCCATCAATTCGGTTAATCCCGATGGATGTCGAAGCCCACACGGATCCATCCTGCCCAGCAGCAAGCGCATCGACACCTTCACTCGCCAATCCTTCACGCCGCGTCAACGTAGTGATCTTTTCATCGCGAAACCGGTTCAAACCGTTTTGCGTTCCAACCCAGATGTCATGTTCGCGGTCTTCCAGAAGGCACCACACGCGCACCGCCGATAGCCCGTCGACTTCTGAATACTTCTCCATTTTCATGCCATCGTGGAGACCCGCCTGTAGCCGGGCCAATCCCTGGCCAAGCGTCGCGATCCATGTGTTTCCCTTGCTGTCGCGCAGCACCGTCTGGATGTGGAGAGTCTCTATCCCCTTGTCAGGCCGGCTGACGATCTGCCCTTCCTTTGCGGGCCGCGTGGATCCGTCTGCGCGCGTCAACCAAATGTCTCCGTTCGTGTCTTCACTTAGCCAAAACTTGCCCTTCTCCATTTCCACGGGCGGACCCTGCGGTGTGCCAGGGTCAAAACGCAAAATATCGCTTTGTGTGGTGACCCAGATGGAGCCGTTTCTATCCTGGAGCAGTCCGGACAAGAAAGTTCCCGGTAGCGTAATCGGGGCGCCAATCTGTTCTTGTGTTGCTCCGCGGAATCGCGACACGCGATTCTGTGTGGCCACCCACAGAGTGCCTTCGCCATCCTCCAGCAACGCCTCCGCCTCCGCCCCAACCGAAAACGTTGCCAGGTCATCACCGCGAATGTTGCCGAGCAGGCCGGCGGCAGTCCCGATCCACAAACTTCCATCCCGCGCCGCGCACAGGCTCCGCACCACGCCCAAAAGTTCCGTATGGCCAGTCTTGGGAAGCCAGTGGACAAAGCGCACGCCGTCAAACCGCACAAGCCCGTCCGTCGTGGCCAGCCAAAGGTAACCGTCCCGAGTCTGCGCAATTGAATAAATGAAACCAGACGGGATGCCGTCTTTGTGAGTCCAGGCGGTATGCGTGTATTCGGTAATAGGCTTCGTGGAATCGGATGCGCCGCCCGGCAGCGTAAGCAGGACCCAGCACGCAGCCGCGCAGAAGGACCGTATCAGAGAGCTCGCCAGCAATAATCGCACGGGCGCACGCGTCTTTGATAGTAACCCCGAACTACTACGATTGACCAAGCTCGAAATCTGGTTCGATACGGCTTTTGATCAGCCGTCCCGTTTTCCACTATTTTCCAATTATCAGAAGTTTTGTTTTAGTTAAGTGCCGCCAGTCCAGCGTGTTAGGGTTTACTAGAGGAAGCTTGGGAAGATTGATCCAAATTGCTGTTTTTCATTGATCCGCTTCTGGCTTCCGCTGCAGAGTCCATAAGCAGCCAGGTGCTCCCTTCGTTCCCCACGGATGCCGGAAGCCCTGCGGATCTTGCGCGGCGAAGTCGACTTCGGGCTCAAATCTCGCGGCGCGGATGGCAAGCCGACGTAACTTCACGAATATGCCAGACCCGAACTCGTAGTCCGGCTGGGGCATCGTTCGTGTGGGATTTCTCCGACTTCGTCGAGACCTCTCGGGATCCGGATGTTCGCACCACTTCTAACGGCGTTCCAAGGAGGCTCCCCCATGGCCTATTCATTCAAACAAATCAGGGCTTAGCATGCCGTTTTGCGCAACTGCGAATTGTTGACAATCTCTTTAGCCCGAAGTTCCACCAATAGCAGAGGCCTAATTCGAGGTTAAGTTCTTGAAGATCCGCGGGTTATTCCAGAGCTCGAGTCTTAATGTGTTCTCATGTAGACACGAATATTTTCCTTGACAATGATGGTTATGCGTGCATTATTGTCCGCATGTACATCTCTACCGTACCCAACCGTAACTCCCCGCCCGCCATCCTCCTCCGCGAAGGCTGGCGCGAAGGCCACAAAACCCGCCAGCGCACCTTGGCCAATCTCTCCCATTGGCCCAAAGAAAAAATCGAAACCTTCCGCCGCTTGCTGCGCGACGAAACCCTAGTCTCCCCGCAGGATCTGTTCACCACCCGCCAGACTCTTCCCCACGGCCATGTAGAAGCCATCCTGAAAATGATCGGCAAGCTCGAGCTGGATCGCCTGATCTCCGCGCAACGTTGCCGCGAACGAGACTTGGTCGTGGCTATGATCGTCCAGCGGTTGATCGATCCCTGCTCGAAATTGGCGACGACACAACACTGGCACACCACCACCCTGGCCGAAGAGTTGGGGGTCGGGGACGCTACCGAGGATGATCTCTACGAAGCCATGGACTGGCTCTTGGAGCGCCAGGAGCGCATCGAGAAGAAGCTCGCCGCTCGTCATCTGAGCGAGGGTGGGTTGGTGCTGTATGACGTGTCGAGCAGTTTCTATGAGGGACGCACTTGCCCGCTAGCGCAATTTGGTCACGATC